>Ga0272448_1000095_pt1 | contig 123937 bp, 87 predicted proteins | sample YNPCB0191_FD_202220 | JGI IMG/M metagenome (GOLD analysis project Ga0272448, IMG submission 202220) | Hot spring sediment microbial communities from Yellowstone National Park, WY, United States - YNP-CB-019-1 | ecosystem: Environmental > Aquatic > Thermal springs > Hot (42-90C) > Sediment... | reverse complement strand
AGGAGCCGCTACCTCCGTCGCGTCAACCGCCGTAAACAAGCCGCCCGATTCTACCGATGGAAAAAACGTAACCGCCTGCCACCATTAAAGAAAAAACAAGATACCTCATAGAGACAGTCAAATTAGCCGTATAAAGCAAATCGCCTTCACCCTGGTGGTCTAGACTCAGCGTGTGACTGCCGCGCAAGCGGCAGTCCAGTACGCCTCTCCCCACCGCGGGAGAGGCCGGCGGTGCCCAAGGCACCGCCGGGTAAGGGGGCCACAGTGTCATCCCTGCGCAAGCAGGAACCCAGGCTTCTTTGCACCGCCCCCCGTGTCATTCCTGCACAAGCAGGAATCCAGCAGGTGTCATTCCTGCGTAAGCAGCAGTCCAGAAAGAAACAACTGGATTCCCGCTTTCGCGGGAATGACACACAAGGGCGGTGGGAATGACACACAAGGGGGGCCAAAACGCCTCTCCCCACCGCAGACAAGGCCGGTCAGAGCCGCGACCGCTAGGGAGCGGCACGCTGGCCGGAGGCAATCCCGAAGGCCCAGCCGGCCGAACAAGGGCCACACGCCCCTGCCGCAAAGGGCCAAGGCGGGTTCTCCATTCGGCTAAAATGTCTCTTGGCCAACAATTGGAACCAAAGTTAAGCGCCGACGAGTCCACCAGCTCCTCCTTGCATTCGGCTAAAATGTCTCTTGGCCAATTGTATCCCCCCCTCCATTCCGGCTACAATGGTAGGGAACCTTTTCTTTTGGACACCCTGGCAGCCATCAGGGGCAATCGGCAATGGGCGGTTCCTTCGGTTCGGATGGTAGCGCAGGATCGGCTCGGGCAGTGGAGCGGCTGGTGCTCCGGTTTTGGTTGCCGGGCAGGCCGTACGAGGAAGTTTATGTCGACCGGCGCCTTTTCATCGGCCGGGTAGAGGGCAACGATATTCAGATTCCCGACGAGGCGGTGGATCGGCAACATGCCCGGGTGGATTTTCGCGGCACAGATACGGAAGGCCAGTGGGTGCTAGAGTGTTTGCGCCCGGATGGGTTTGTGGAGGCAGAGGGCAGGCGGCATCACCGGTTGGTCTTACAGCCTGGGCTGCGGTTTACGGTAGGACCATGCCAGTTTGAGTGTCTGGCGGTTTCTAAGCCGGTTGCGCCCAAGCCGGAGCAGGATTGGTCTGTCTGTCCGCATTGCCGATCGGAGCAGGCAAGGCGTCTGGCGGTGGGGATGGGTCGATGTCCGGCCTGTGGCGGGGAGGTCGTGGTGCTGCAGGACGGCTCGGGCCGACCGGCGGTTTTGCCCGTAGAGGTGCTGGGTTGTCGGCTGCTGCGCCTGATTGGTCAAGGGGGGATGGCCTGGGTGTTTGAGGCCCGTTTGAAGGACCGTGCCGATTTAGTCGCGGTGAAAATCCTGATGCCTCATCTTTTGGCCGACGAGTCGGCCTTGCAACGGTTCCAGCGTGAAATCAAGGTCTTGCAGCAGATTCGGCATCCCCGGGTGTTGCGGCGATTGGGTCAGGGCAAGTGGAAAGGGCTGCCCTGCCTGCTGACGCCCTTGATGCCGGGCAGTTTGCGGGATGTGCTGGAGGAGCATCGGAGGCAGCATCGGCTGTGTGATTTTCGGATGGCCTTGAGCTTCTTTTTGGACGTCTTGGAGGGCTTGGAGGTGTTACACCAGGCCGGGTTGGTGCATCGGGATTTGAAGCCCTCCAACGTGCTATTGGACGCTCAAGGCAGTGCGGTGGTTGCCGATCTGGGCATTGCCCGCCGGGTCGCCAGCCCGACGGCCTCGTTGACCGCCACCGGCACTACCGTAGGCACCCCGCAGTACATGGCGCCGGAGCAGTGGGACCGGCCGGACAGCGTGGACCAACGGGCCGACCAGTATGCCTTGGGCGTGATGTTTTACGAACTGTTAACGGGCAAGTTGCCGCCCCGCGGCCCCTCCTGGCAGAGGCCTTCCCAGCTCAATCCCACCGTGCCGAAGGCATTTGATGGGGTGATCGAACGGCTTTTGGCCGACGATCCCGCGGATCGCTATCCCGACCTGCGGGCGTTGCGGGAGGATTTGCAAGCCAAAGGCCTGCTGTCCGGCTTGCTTGCGCCCGCCACTCCGCCATCCCCTGCCTTCCCCACTCCCCCAGCCGCTCCGGTAACCACTCTCCCATTCATGCCTCTTTTCGGGGCAGTACTTCCGGCGGCCCGTAGTTCCTCGGCCGCCCCGCCCTCTTCCGGCGGAGCGGTTCCAACGGGCGTCTCCCAAACCGGTCGGCAGCTCCGGCGGTTCGAAGGACATACCAGCTGGGTCATTTCCGTAGCCTTTAGTCCGGACGGCCGGCAGGTCCTGACTGGCTCTGGGTCCATACTCTTTTCGGACGGGACGGCCCGGCTGTGGGACGCCCAAACCGGCCGGGAGCTTCGGCGGTTCAAAGGACATACCGGCTGGGTCCTTTCCGTAGCCTTTAGTCCGGACGGCCGGCAGGTCCTGACAGGCTCTGTGGACAAGACGGCCCGGCTGTGGGACGCCCAAACCGGCCACGAGCTTCGGCGGTTCGAAGGACATACCGGCTCGGTCGAGTCCGTAGCCTTTAGTCCGGACGGCCGGCAGGTCCTGACAGGCTCTTCGGACGGGACGGCCCGGCTGTGGGACGCCCAGAGCGGCCGCCTAATCGCCGCCTTTTGCCTTTTCCAGGGGGGCGGATGGGCAACACTGACCTCGGAGGCCTTTGTCTATGACGGCCAGGAGAGCACCAAAGCCATACTGCTCAAATGTTTACGGCTGGTCGATCCGCAGACGGGCCAAGAGCGGCCGCTCGCCGAGGCGGATTTCGACCGCTTCCACCGGCCGGACCTTGTACAAAAGGCCCTTCGGAGGTAGTCTCCCCGCCTCTCCCCTGGCGGCAGAGGCCGGCGGAGGCGAAGCCGAAGCCGGCTGCGGGGACCCCAGTGTCATCCCTGCTTGCGCAGGGATGACACCTGCTGGGTTCCTGCTTGCGCAGGAATGACACAGGAGGGCCGCCGGGAGAGGGGGATGCCAGCGGGGCTGCCAAGCACGCCCCCGCGTTCGGCGAACTTGACCGGATCCCCCGGGAACAACGATCACCATCTGGGCGGATCGATCCGATTTTTAGCCCCTCCATCTGCTAGGGGGTCGGGCAGGCAGCTACAGTCAAAAATGTTGCGGAAAATTTTTATCCCCCTACTTGACAACGCCGGGGGGAGGTTATCCTACCAAGGTGATGCTACGTAGTCTTTCGTTCTCTTGGGCCTTTCGGCCCCCGCTGAGGCCAGGAAGCCTATCGCCCGAAAGGGCTGAACCCCCCAAGAGCACGAAAAGAAGGAATTATTCAGAGGTTCCTACACAAATCGCTTAAGCCCCCTTCGTGTTCCATCCAGTGGGCCAAGCCATGCAGATTCGGCCAAAGTTGTTCACTCGCTAAGACCACCATCGCCTGTTTCCGCTCAACCATATTTCACTCCTTCCACCTAACCCGGAGATTTCAAAACATCTCACCTCTGTATCCGCCCCCCATTCTGTGGCGTTCCCCTTAATGTTAGCTCCTATATACTGCAGGTAACCTGCACCGGTAGATACAATCGGAACCTCTGAAAAATTCTGAAAATATAGTGAACTATATGGACTTTTGATTATGTTTTCGGTCTCGAAGGTTGCCGAGGATAGCTACAACTTATGGGGTGCTAGCATTGCCAGCAGCCCAATATACAGGGTTTTCCGCAAAATCTCCCCAAATACGTATCTTTTGTCCACGTTGAATTATTCAGAGGTTCCTGCCTTTTATTTTTGTTTCGGCCTGGGTGCGGTGGGGCTTTTCATGCGGACCACCAGGTCATCGCCTTGGGCTTGCCCTTCTGGAGAGATGTCGTCTGAGCTTCGGCCGCCGTCGTCCCGGCCGTTCGGGCCGACGCTGTACAGGATGAGGCCCTCTTCCGTACGGCGATAGATCACCGGTCGGTCCTGCGCAAAAACATCCGCTGGGACGGCGGCCAAATACCGGGGAACCAAGTCGGCCAACCGCTCCGGGTATTTTCCCTGCTCTGCTCGATAGGCGGCCAAGGCAAAACTACAGACGCTCAATTGCCGATACATCGCCGCCCGGTCTTCCGCCACATACACGGCGCTGAGGGCCGGGACCACCAACGCCACCAACATCTCGCCGATTTGCTGGGAGATTTTTTGCCGGGGGGCAGCCAGTACCCCTACCACCAGGCCCATCGGGTTCTTAATTTTTTCTGCAAGTTGGCGGATTTGGTGTTCGATGGTTTCCACCGCTTGGCGACGTTGGGCGGATGTGGGTTTTCGACCGGCTTCGACCAACCGGTCGTACCACTGGTTGCCCATCCGGAGTACCACGTCCCAATCGATCATGGCCTGGCCCACACTGGCTAGGAAATCTCCTAATCGTTTGGCCCATTCGGGCGTCTGGCCGGGGCCCCCGTCCAATAGCTCAAATAACCGGGAAGAGGGCTTGATACCTCGGGCCAGCGTGCAGACGACGTCCAAATACATAAAGCGTTCGCCCAGATCGATTTTGTCGGCCATGGGCGGCAGCGGCGGCAGGGCCGACAGCGCATCTCGGAAACCCAGAGCCTGTTGGGCTGAGAGGTTGCCTTCGGCCGCCACCACCTGGTCTGCCTGGCAGGCGAGGTATTCCATACTGGCGGCGACCAAATTTTCCACCAGCGTCGGCCCTTGGCCCATCAGCCGGGCCAGCCGATGGATGGTCAACAGGTCTTCCCAGGCTTCGGCGGTTTTCCCTTGGCCCAACCGGTACATGGCCCGGATGCGAAACGTCCGGGCAACTTCGCGCATCTGGCCGGCGGCGGGCAATAACACGGCCAGGAGCATTTCCGGTTGGTTTTCCTCCGGTTGGCCTACCACCAGCGGCTCATACCGGCGGGGCCGACGACTGGCTTCGATCAGCAGGGCCAACGGCTTTTCGTTCGCCTGGAGCCACTGAGCCACCAAGGGAAACTGCTCCGCCTTCCAGGGGCCTTCCATCGCCTGGTGGTACATCTGGGCGATTTGCTCGGAGGAAAGTTCCTGGCCCGCTTGTTTGGAGATCGAAGCGGCATATTCCTCAAACGGCTGAAAATAATGGCCCTGGTCAGGCAGCGGCTGGAGGCCCAATCGGCGAAAATATTCCTCCCGGATCTTCTCCTCGATCGGTTTCGGCCCCATGGCCTGCCAAAACAGCACGGCGGCATTATTCTCCGGAGTAACCCCTTGGGCCAATCGCTGATTTAAGGCGGCCAAGTAGTCCGGATAGCCGTCGGGCCGAAGTGGCTCCGTAATATAGGTCGTTTCTTTGGAAATGGTTACCCGGACCTTTGGAGGGGTGGATGCAGAGGCGGGTTGGAGGAAACTGTGGGGACTCCAAAGGAACCAGCCCACCTCTCCCACTAACACCAGGATAAAGAAAGCTCCCCTTCTGAAACCCAAGGTCCCAAGAGCACAAGGAAAAGCCCGTCCAGAATTCTGTTGTTTTGGTGTGGGTCTGCTGGCCATTTGAGGGTCCTTTCCCAAAGAGCAGAATCAAAAAGGGAGAAGAGTCTTCCGTAGATTGATTATAGCCATTCCGCCGAAGAAAGGTCCGACGTTTTTAGAATTTTCCGTAAATACGGAGATCGGCTTTTATAGGTACCACACCGCTGAGGAATCTGGCTCTGCTTCGACGCCCCCTGGTACGAAAAAACAGAAGCCGAACCCCCGGAGGGGATTCGGCTTCCTAGATGGCTCATAAACCAATCCCCCTTCCTCTGCTACTCACAGGGCAAGCATCCAGAGGGGGTGGATTGTCAGACCCGATCTATTCCAGGCTCCGTTTTAGGCCTTCGGGGCCGGTGCGGGAGGCGCCGGCGGAGCCGGGGCCTTTTCCGCGGGAGCAGCCGGAGCGGCCGGAGCAGCCGGCTCGCAGGTCTTCGGCTCGCAGGTGCTTACCGCGCAGCAGGTGCGGGCAGCACGACGGGCCGCCATACGATCCCGAAGGGTTTCTCGGCAGCAGGTCTTCGGCTCGCAAGTCTTGGGAGCACAGGTTTTCGGCTCGCAGGTCTTCGGCTCACAGGTCTTCGGAGCGCAGGTCCGGACCTTGCACCGCTTCGGCTTGCAGGTAACCGGCTCACAGGTTTTCGGCTCACAGGTCTTGGGAGCGCAGGTTTTCGGCTCACAGGTCTTGGGAGCGCAGGTTTTCGGCTCGCAAGTCTTCGGACGGCAGGTCCGAGCAGCATCTGCCTCGGTGCTCAGCACAAACAAGCCTAACACCGCGACAACAGCCACCAGAGCAATCACACGGGTCCAATTCATAGACGCATCCTCCATCAATTCAGGGAAGGACAAAACAGGAAAGGATTCGCTGTAGCTTGCCGTCAGGGGTAGGTTCTTCCCTCAACGGACGGCTCGCTGAGGGAAACCGCCCTCGACACCAGAGCGGAGAGCTTGCCCTGTGAAAGCTTTCCGTCCGGTGGGGCTGAAGAAAATACACAACTTAAAATGATAAGTTAGCATAGATAAATCGGTTGTCAAGCCTCTAGACGGGAAATTTTTCCTTTTAAGAAATCTACGAAAAATAAAGAAAATGCAAAAACTATTCCTCAAACTCTAGGTTACAAATTCCCCCTCGGTCCAAGAAAATCAAAAAGGGAGGGATTCCCACGAGGACCCCTCCCCTTTCTTTTTAATACAAGTCCTTTTAAGTAAAATAGTTATGACGATTTAATTCTCAATGCACTGAAAAAAAAGGGCCGCAAAACTCCTCCCATCCTCAACACAGAGGGCCAAAAAATACAACTTTTTGGTTATATTAAACCACTATTTAGATGTAAATAATCGAGATTTTTAATCCGTAAAATATCTGATGCCCCCATTTCCTCGGAATCCCGTCACCCATCTGTCTGGGGGGCGCAAGAATTAAAACAAAGCCGAAATCCGGATCATTTTCGGCGGGGAGAAGGAATCCAAAATATTCTGCACAGCCCCACGTTTTTACCAAGGGTTTGGGTGGAGTGGGGGGGTGTCTAAAGGGTTAACGCCGGACGGGCGGATTGGGTTGAGGATTTTGAGCGGTTTCCGGCGGTGGTCCCGGGGGCAAAGCAGGGGAAGCCCCTGAAGGTTGCGAGGTCGAGGGGGCCGAGGAAGGCGTCTGGTTTTGTCCCGCCTGAGAAGCCGCCTCCCGTCGGGCTAACTCCGCTTTGATCTTCTCCTGTTGCCGAAGCATATCCTGCGGATCCTCAAAATTGAGCGGATAGGGCGGTTGGTCCGGAAAGACCGTTGCTGCCATGCCGGCTACCCGCCAACCTTCTGGCTCCTTACGGACCAACCAAATGATCTCATCGGAGCGGACAGTTCCATCGGCTTCTCGGTCGGTCCACTTGCAGAGCACCTCCGCCCGATTTTGATCCAGCATGGTCACTTTACCTATCTCAAAACTGGCGGTATCGCTGCCCGGAGGGGCCACCACCATGTTCATTTCTTGCGTCTTTTTCCGAGCCAAGGAGGTGAGCATCCGCTCGGCCGTCATGTCATCCCCTTTACGGACCGCTTCCAGAAACTCATAGACCGCTCCCGCAGGACCCTCCAGTTTGGGTTGGGATGCTTGTTGGGTTACGGCCGACGAAGCTGTCCCAGCCTCTGAGGTCGGATGTTGCGGACTTTGGGAAGACCCAGATTGGCCGCACCCGATCAACATCCCCAAAATGCCTCCCAACGTAACCATCCATGCTAAGGACCGCATTTGTTCCTCCTACACCAAAAGGCCATGAAATCCACTGTTTTGATCAGACCAGAAAAATATCCCTTTTGGGCCCCACAGGGTCCAGAAGCTCCGCATCGTGTTCTGGTGTCGAGGCCAGAAGTGTCCCAAGAAGCTCCGCATCCGTCAAGAGGGAAAATTCCCGCCTTTCGTTGTGTTTGACATTCCCCAAATCGGGCGGTCGAATGGGCCTCTATGGCCAATCATCACCTGGAAGGGATTGCCTGGTTGCTGAGCACCCCACCAGGCCCTTTTCCCAACCCCTGCGAAGCATCTAGAGGACTTGCGAGGGATACAAGCCATTACCCACTTTTACTTGCTTTTGCTACTTTCCCCCAAGCGCATCGGCACATGCAAAGAAACAAAGAGGAAAGAGGTTGCGATTTCCCTAGGCAAAGAGGATGAGGTGTGATAATCTGGAAAGGAGGCCGGATGGGTTCCCACGATGGGTACTCTGGAGTTTGCGGGTAGGAAATCGGGAGGATACTCTGCAAAAGGAAGGTTTTCAGAAGGGTTGCATCCCCCTTTTGGGCATCCCCGGGGAGCACCGTCTCCAAGGTCTGAAAAGGGAGCGTTTTTAGAAGGGTTCCATTCCTTCCAACTGGAGAACTTAGGCAAACTGGGAAACAAAGGGAATCCATCACTCTTAACTACCTAGGGATACCCTTTTTTCTGGGTATTGGATGTCTCGACCTGGACCATAGGCTGGTAGGAAATAGAGGGTTGTGTTCTGTGAGTCGTTCAGAGCGGATTGAACCCCGCACGTTAAAAGGTTTTCGGGATTATTTGCCGGAGGTGATGATCCCGCGGGAGTCTCTGATGGAGACGGCCCGGCAGGTGTATCGGCGGTATGGATTTAGTCCGATCGACACCCCGGCCTTGGAATATCTAGAAATCCTGGCGGGCAAAGGGGGCGAAGAGACCGACAAACAGCTTTATCGGTTTCAGGATCATGGGGGCCGGTGGGTGGGGCTTCGGTTTGATCTGACGGTGCCGTTAGCCCGGTTTGTGGCCCAGCATGGTTCGGAGCTTCCTGTGCCGTTTAAGCGGTATCATATGGGGCCGGTGTGGCGGGGAGAAAACACCCAACGGGGCCGATACCGGGAGTTCGTCCAATGCGACTTCGACATCATCGGCACTCGCAGTGTGGCGGCCGACATCGAAACCGTTCTGGTGATCCATGATCTGATCCGAGCCATCGGTTTTGACCAGTTCACCATTCGAGTCAATCACCGGGGGACTCTCAGCGGGTTGTTGGAGCGGCTGGGGCTGGCCGATCACCAGACCGCCGTGCTCCGGGCCTTAGATAAGCTGGATAAAATCGGTCCAGAGCGGGTGGCCCAGGAGATGGCCCAGACAGCCGGGGCTTCTACAGAGCAAGTCCGGCAAATTCTTGCCTTGGGCGAAATCACCGGATCGAACGAAGCCGTCTTAAATCAGGCGGGAGCTTTGGCGGCTGGTACGGCAGCCGGAGAAGAGGCTGTGGGTCGGCTTCGGGAGGTCCTGCAAGGGCTGCAAGCCGCCGGTGTACCCGAAAACCGGGTCCGAGTCCATCTATCCTTGGCTCGTGGATTAGACTATTACACGGGGATTGTCGTGGAGACCCTCTTAGACGAGCTGCCGGAAATCGGCAGTGTGTGTTCGGGTGGGCGGTACGACAATCTGGCCGGGCTTTATACCAGCCAGGATTGGCCCGGTGTGGGGGCGTCGTTGGGTCTGGATCGGCTTTTGGCGGCGATGGAAAGTCTAGGCCGATTGAAAAAACACAGTACGGCCGCTCCGGTGTTTGTGGTCTATTTCGACAAAGATCGGTTGACCGATTATCTCCGACTGGCCGGTTGTTTGCGGGATGCCGGATTGGGAGTGGAACTTTATCCCGAGCCGAAAAAACTCTCGCAGCAACTCAAATATGCTGATCGGCGAGGATTCCGGTTGGCCGTGATCGCCGGCTCCCAAGAGTTTGCCGAGGGCGTGTGCCAACTGAAAGACCTCCAGCGTCAAACCCAGCAGACGGTCCCTTTGGAGCCGGACGCCCACAGCCTGATCCATGCCATCAGCCAAATCCTGACCGAATCGGCTCCCCTGAGAAACCGGCCGAATAATCTCTAATCGGAAACCACAAAGATAGGCGGATCATTCGAGAAAACAGAGTTTTTTCTCCAATAGGGATGAATTTTTACAAGCCTCCTCTGGCAAATCAGGAGGCCCGGGTGATGGCCGATCGGCACAATCACTATGAAGCAGCCTTCGAAGCCTATCTCCGGCAGCTCCGGGCGCCGTATATCGCCGTCAATGAACACCGTCGGAGCATTTTGCCGGAAGGCGCCTCGATCAAAAGTCTGGATTTCATTGTGCCGTCGGCAGGGCTTGCGGTTTGGCTGGTGGATGTGAAGGGCCGACGGTTTCCCACCGGCCAAAAGACCCCCCAATACTGGACCAATTGGTGTACACAAGATGAGTTGGGCAGTTTGGATCAATGGGAACAAATGTTTGGATTGTCCTTTCGGGGGCTTTTGGTCTTTGCCTATTGGGTCCTGGCCGAAAAGACGCCCTTGCCGCCGGAGCAACTGTTCTGTTTTCGGGACCAGAAGTATGGGTTTTTAGGGATTCCATTGTTGGATTACCAGGCGGCCAGCCGACAACGATCGCCCCGTTGGCAGACGGTGAGCATTCCGGTGGAGGAGTTTCGTCGCCGGGCCAGGCCGGTCCACGAATTGCTGGGCCGCTCCTGGCCGCCGGGCCTAGACTGGAATGAACATATCGCCGCACCCTCGGAGGCCGCCCGCACTTCCCAGACGCCTTCCGCCGAAGATTGGTAATCTTTTCCCCGTGCCCCGGAGGGATGCTCCCCTCAGCCGACTTCGCCTCCGCCGCCCTCTCGACGGCCAGGGGAGAGGCAACTTCCTCCCCTCTCACCACCGCGGGAGGGGGTTAGGGTGAGGGGGACAATCGAGGGCGACAGACATTTTGTTTTGCCCCCTTGTAGGTCATTCCCACGAAAGTGGGAATCCAGAAAGTAGAAGTCCATATTGTCTAGGTTCCCGCTGGCGCAGGAATAAACCTGGATTCCTGCTTGCGCAGGAATGACACACCGTCCCCTCTGTCGGCTTCGCCTCCGCCTCCGCCGCCCTCTCCCGCAAAGCATTGGGGGAGAAGCGAGTTGGTTCATTGGGCTAACGTGTTCCTCGGCCGTAAGAATTTCACACAGACCGGCATACTGACCTGGATGGGTTGGCCGCTGGGAGTGAGTTGGCCGGTCTGCGGATCGATCCGAAACAGGACCACATTATCCGAATCCTGGTTGGCGGCGGCCAGGTAGGCGCCGGTAGGCTCCAGACCGAAATTCCGTGGGCTTCGGCCCTGGGTTGAAACATGGCCTTTCGGGACAAGTTTGCCGCTCTGCGGGTCGATGGCGAAGATGGCCAGGCTGTCGTGCCCCCGGTTGGAGCCGTAAAGGAATCGACCCGACGGATGCACTTGCACCTCAGCGGTAGTGTTACTGCCGGTAAAACCTTCCGGAAGCGTGGAAATGGTCTGGATCGGCTTCAACCGGCCCTGATCCGCCTGGTAGGAAAAGACGGTGATGGTGGATGCCAGTTCATTGATGACATAGCCGAATCGACCCGTCGGATGGAACGCAAAATGCCGAGGCCCGGCGCCCGGATCGACCTTGACCCAGGCGGGTTCGTGCGAGGTGAGTTTGCCACTGGCCAAATCCAACCGATACAGCAGCAGCTTATCCAATCCCAAGTCGGCCGCCACGATCAGCCGACCCGTCGGATCAAAATTGGCCGAATGGGCGTGGGGACCTTGCTGCCGCTGCGGATGCACACTGGAACCGGAATGTTGGATCACACAGGCCGGCTCTTGCAATCGGCCGTCCTGTTGGATGGGCAGACAGGCCACGCTGCCGCCGCCGTAGTTGGCCGCCACCACGTATCGGCCGGTAGGATCGACTGCCAGATGGCATGGTCCAGGTCCGCCCGAAGGTTGCTGATTGAGCAGTCTGAGGGTTCCATCCGGCTGAATGGCCAAGGCGCTAATGGCGCCTTGTTTTTTGCCTTGGAAGTCGGCCATTTCGCCCACCGCATAGATCCATCGTCCGGCCGGATGCAGGGCTAGGAACGAGGGATTGGCCAGGGAAGCGGCCAATCCCTTCAGCCGAAGCGTACCCGCCGCCATGTCCAGTTCCGCCAGATAAATCCCTTGGCTGGTTTTGCGGGTGTAAGTGCCCAGATAGAGCCACCAGCGTTGCGGGGCTTGGGTTGTCGGCGGTTGTGCTGGGGCCGATCCTTCCCCCCTGCCGCCTCCCGCATCCGCCGCCCAGACGAATCCTAAACAAATCATCATAATAGCTCCTACACCTCCAAGAATTTTTGCCGCTTGCGTTACCAGGGGCATTTGGGCTGATGATGTATAAAAAATCATGCTTCCTCCTTTCGTGTGCCGGGCCAGTGGATTCGATAAAAGACGTCGTCCATAAGGAACCAGTTTGGGAGAAAGCGGAGATACGGGCAGTTGCCTATCCTCTGCCTTGGCTAACATCTATTGCAAAACCGCGTAACATTTTAGCCGAATGAAGCAACTCGCCTCTCCCCCGGCCGTCGAGAGGCCGGCCAAGCACCAGCTTGGCCGGGTGAGGGGCCAAATGGAGCGTCTGTCGGACCTGACAAGCAGGTCCCTCCAAGGGCATCTTCATTCGGCTAAAATGTTGCAAAACCGCTAACTGGGGGAAAACTCCGCTTTGGGATCATATCTTCCAGATTTTGAAATAGGTTCCACCTAGGAACAGGATACGGACTTACTTTGGTTCTGTTACATGCGGGTTTCGGATGCGTCGAGGTTGCACCTGGGCGGTGCTGGAAATGATCGCCCCCGAATCCTCGGCGTTGTTGGGCGATGCGGAACGGGCTGCCTCTTGTGAACCGGGTTCCACATAGGGATTAACAATCCGGATCGGCTGAGGGAGGAAGCCCTTGGCGCCGACCGGCATGGCGCCAGTTGGAGCAGGCTCTTTGGTCTTGCTGGGCGAGGGAGCAACGTCCGGCCCAGCCCGACCTACTCCCCCATCAGCGCCAAAACCGACCACATAAGGATTTCGGATGACCATCGACCGAGGCGGTTCCACCGGAGGCGTCTGAACCCAGCCCGGGTAGGCAAACGGACTCCAACCATACGACCGTCCCACCGGCACCGTATAATACACCGGCGGATGCAGAGCAAAATAGGGTACATGCTCCCGGGTATAGACGCTGCGGGACCAGTCCGCCCAAACGATCCCTATCGGACCGAAGTGTTTGGCCTCGGCACGTTCGGGCGGCTGCCAGGCCCAAAGTTCGGCTGGGCCATTTCCCATGGCAAGCCCGGCAGCTATCGCCGCCCAAAAACCCATACCGGCTCGGAAGAAATATCCAGATGTATTGAACATAAATTCATACCGTTTCGCTCGTCGGTGCATACCCATAAGAGGCTTCCTCCCAGGAGGCAAAAAACATTCCGGCTCGCCATCGGCGCCCGAAAACCGATGGACTTCCGAAAACTATCTTTCTAGAGTAATCCGTTGCCGGGCCAATACAAGCCCCTCGGCAGACAAATCTTCCAGAAACCGTTCGGGGCGGAAGCGATCGGAAGGCTGCCGGGCCAATCCGGCATGGAGGCCGCCGGTCTGAAGGGGGTTTTTATCCGACGGAGTGCCTCCCCGCTTTATCCACAAGTCGCCTAGCTACGGCAGCCGAAGTTGATCCAAGGCCTGTTGGGGCGGTTTGCCGAGGGGTTCTAGAGGGTACGGTTCTTCGGTCCCTTCGACTTTGGGGATTTCAAAGACAATCTGGCCCGGATCAGGCGGCAAACTGGGCTGTTCACATCCACCCCAGAGACTCACTGCCAGCACCCCCGTCGTCGCCCACCACGCTTTCCGCCAACCAAGACCGCTGATTTTTCCGGGAAACCTTTTCCCACTCATAGGCACTGACTTTCCGAAAAACCGCAACATTGTAGCCGAATGAAGCAGTGGCAATTTTGCTAAAACCTCCATCAAGTGTCACTGCCGCGAAAGCGGCATTCCAGAAAGTATTTCCCGAGTTCCTACTTGCCCAACAGGAACACCGTAGCAGGCACACAGGAGCCTGGACTGCCGCTTGCGCAGGAATGACACATAGACTTCTCCATTCGGCTAAAATATTACAAAAAACCTTTGGCGATGGAATGTTCCAAGATGCCAGGGCTGTTTTGTCTCCACCCAGAGGATTCTTGGTATGGAAATCCGCCTTGGCAATCGCTCTTCCAAGTAAAACAATATAAAGAAAACCTCTTACCGACGGAATAGGCGGCCAGTGGTTTCCCCTAGTTTGACTGTATCCAACCGGCCATGCCCCTACGGCTTGTAGGGGCTTAAAATCGCTCGTACTCCACCAGATTGCGGCAATTGTTCCCCCGGTGGATACAGGCAACCTAGGGATAGCAAAATCGCCGGAAGTCGCCGCCTCATAGCAGCGCCTTGGAGGCCGATCGGCAGATGCAGGCCGACAGACTGACCGAAACGCTGAAATTGCAGGCCCTGGGATTGGGCTTTTCGCTGGTGGGCATTTGTCCGGCCCAGAGGCCCCCGCATTGGGAGGCGTTTGAGCATTGGGTTCAGGCCGGGTATGCAGGCCAAATGCACTATTTCCACCGCCGAGCGGCCGCCTATGAACATCCCCAGGCCATTCTAGAAGGAGTCCGGAGTTTGGTCATGTTGGGGATGCCCTATCGGACCGAAGAGCCTGCGATCGCTGGGCCTGGCCAGGGCCGGATTTCCCGGTACGCCTGGGGCGCTGATTACCACGAGTTGATCCGGGACCGATTGCGTCGGTTGGCCGGTTGGCTGCTCCAGCAGGTTCCCACCGCCCGTGTGCGGGGGGTGGTGGACACAGCGCCGCTGTTGGAGCGGAGTTTCGCCCAACAAGCCGGGCTGGGGTGGATCGGCAAAAACACCCTGCTGATTCATCCCCGGCTGGGCAGCTATCTGTTTTTAGCCGCCTTGCTCACCGACCTGCCGTTAGCATACGACAGGCCGCTGGAACGGTCCTATTGCGCCCGATGCCGGGCCTGTGTGGAGGCATGTCCGACCGGCGCCTTGCTGGGGCCGTATGTGCTGGACGCCCGGCGGTGCATCAGTTACCTGACCATTGAACTCCGGCAGATGCCGGCCGCAGAAGTTCGGCCGAAAATCGGCGATTGGCTTTTCGGGTGCGATCGGTGCCAGGAGGTCTGCCCGTGGAATCGGCCCCAGAGGAATACAGAAAAGCTGGCTGCCACGCCTGCTTCGGCGCAGTCGGAAAGTTCGCCGGTTGGCAACTCCCTGCCCATTCAGCCTGAGGAATTCCAACGAGGAAAGCCCCTCCTGGACGGCCTCTGGGAACCTGCCTCAAGATGGGAGGAATCGGCTTTTCGGCCCAAGCCGGGGCATAATCCGGTCGATGTGTTGGAACTGTTCTATGTTACCGAGGCGGAGTTTCGGGAGCGGTTTCGGCATACAGCGCTTTGGCGGGCCAAACGGGCCGGTCTGCTGCGCAATGCGGCCTTGGTGTTGGGCAACCGGAGGTGTGCGGAGGGTCTTGCCGCCCTGAGCCGGGGCCTTCAAGACCCAGAGCCGATCGTGCGGGCCGCCTGCGCCTGGGCCTTGGGCCAATACCCCGAAACCGCCGCCCATAGACTCCTGGAACAGGCCCGCCGGACCGAAACCACGCCGGAGGTCCAACACGAAATCTCCGCCGCCCTTCAAGGCTGGTAAAAGCATCCCTAAAACCGCTTGAACTTCCATAGCAGGGAGAGTCGTAGGAGGTAGGTTAGGCGAGGCCCTCCGGACCAGCCAGTCGATCTGAGAGACTTTCCCGAAATTTCGAGGATGACCCTCGCCCATTTAGAGTGAAATTATGTTCCTTCTTTGCCTAATGGGTATCCATTTTAGCATCTTTATGCCGCTTCTACCGAAGGAAGCAACTCGCCTCTCCTCAGGCCGTCGAGAGGCCGTCTCCAGAGCGAAGCGAAGCCGGTTGAGGAGGCTCTGTGTCATTCCTGCGCAAGCAGGAACCCAGACCCCCTTGTGGTGCCCCCTATGTTATTCCAGGAACCCAGCCCTCCTGTGTGCCACCCTCTTGTGCCATTCCTGCGCAAGCAGGAACCCAGGTTTATTCCCGCACAAGCGGGAACCCAGGCAACATTATATCTACTTTCTGGATTCCCACTTTCGTGGGAATGACACGGAGGCTTTCGCGGGAATGACACGGAGGAGGCCGCCGGGTGTCATTCCTGCGTAAGCAGGAATCCAGAAACAACCACTGGACTGCCACTTTCGTGGGAATGGCCTACAGGGTCGCCCCGGCGATCTGTTTTGCCTGATGCGGCTGTCGGTCCGTGCGGAGCGGGGCAAAGGAGAGTAAAACAGGAAAATGAGGCAATCCAGAAAAGCTCCTGCCCCTTCCGATTCGCCCCGCTTGCCTGCTAACAGCCCTAAGAAGTGAAAAAATAAACCCAAGAACAAAAATTCTGTTGTGCCCTGCTTTATGGAGAAGTTCCGTCTATTTTTCCGGCCAGCAAAGTCGGCCTAGAAGCCCGCTGCCGTCGCCCCCGCGGGGATCCGGTTGGGTGAGGTTACTGGTCCTGTGCCGATACACATACTCGCCGACGGTAACCCACCACTGCCGATCGGTGATCTGGGCGGCGCCGAAGTTGCCCATCTGGGCGCCTCGTTCGGGCAGGACCACTTTTTCCGTGGCCCGTAGCACGCAGAGCTTTTCCGGGTCCACCTGCCCGATAAACAGCGGCGCCCGATGCCGGGCAATGTGATCGTTCTGCGCGCCCCGGCGGGTATAGACCAGATACAACTGGTCGCCCCAGGCAACCCAGTGCTGCTGGGTGTTGTAGCTGCCCAGCTCCGTTCCGTCGTCAAAGGTCCAGGGCCGAATCGGTTCCCAGTGGAGTCCGTCCTTGCTCCGGGTTACGTAGCCGCGCAGGTCATGGCGAATCGTCAGATAATACCACGCTCCGCACTTGATGATGGACGGTTCGCACAGGCCTCGCTCCTCGTTGAGCCGAAGCAGGTCGCCGTGCTCTTGATAAGTGATTTTTTGTCCATCAAATCGGCAACGAAACACGGTAACCGCAAAGGGCTCGTCCGGCCGGGTGTTATAGTAAATCGGCAGGAGCAGGCTTCCGTCGGGTTCCACCAGCCACTGGCTACATGCGTTTCGGGCGCAGAATCGGAACGGATCGGGCGTTTCCAGACTGTGCCAGCGGGTAAGCCAACGGTCTGTCTTCGGGTCATAGAGGGCGTATGCGGTGCCAGTGGGCCGATCGGGCAGTTGTCGGCCTTGGCGATCGTAATAGATCGATGCTCCGATGGCCAATAGTTTCCCGGTGGGTGGATGATAGCCCGGCGTCACATCACAGACGGCGAAGACCCTACCATCCGGCTGGGGGACCCAGGCCAGTTCGGGAATCTCGATCGGCCCTCGCCAGGTTTTGCCCAGGTCGTCGGTCCGCATGTAATAAAGCCCGGAGTAGTAATCGTCGGCCACGAGGTGTTTTTGCAGGGTGAGGATAACGGCGGGCTGTCCATTTTGGCCGGCGCCCGGCACCGCTGCGGCTCGGGGATGAAACCACAAAAACTCCGGGTTCAGTTCCTGGTGGATTGTTTCCATCCGCACCAGCGGCGGCCGACTGTTCCACGGGGTTTTCTCGGCCCGTAGCGGCGGGGGAACCTGGGTGTTGTAGTCCGGCACGGCCAGCACCTGGCGGAGCACCTCCAAGATGGGCCGATCGGTCATCGGAGCGACCCAGCAATATGCGTCGTTGTAACCCTCTTTCCAGCATGAGTCGGTCGGAATGTAGCCGGGCGCTCCGTCGCCGAAGCCGGCAACCATCACGAACGATTCGGGCCGAAGCCGCTGGGCCGCCAGTTGATAGCCCACGAAACTTTCCGCCGGCAGGATCACAAACAGGGCCTGGCCAGCGTTGAAGTCTAGGCAGGGCACATCGATCGGTCGGCCCGCGGCCAGCCGTTCTCGCCAGCTTAGGCCCAAGGCCGCGCTGATCCGCTCCCATCGGTTTGCCTTCTCGTCAGCCAGGATTTCCTTCATCTTGGCGATAGTAAACTTATCTTCATCCCTCGGCGCAAAATAGAGCGGAGCTGAACGAAATTCCACCTTCTCCAACGGATACCGTTGGGTTTCTTTCCAGGCGGCCAGCATGGCCTGGTAGAGCCGATCGGCCAATACGGGCCGATTGGCCGGGTCGCCATTATTGTATTTGCCCGCCGTGGTGTCGCCGGCGCAGCCGGTAAAATACATCTGAAACACCTCTGGATCGTCTTTTTGACGGCGTGCACGGGCCATGCCCGGAAAATCGGCCGACACCTGCCCCCGACCATAGTAGCTCATCGGATGCACCGCATAACAACTCCAGGCCACCACCGGCTTGTCGCCATCCCAAAGGCTCAGGGTCTTCAGCCAGGGATCAATCTCGCCTTCCGGTTCTTTGCCGTAGAGGTCGCCGCTGGCGCTGGATCGGCCCCAATGGACCCGGCCTTCGGGCGTCACAATCCGGCGGTTGGAAGCGATGCGATCCACCTTGGCTTGTCCCAGGCCCAGGTGGCTCACGCGGCGGGGGTTACGGAGGGACTCTTTTAAGGCTTTGGCCGTCCGCTGCACCGCCTCTTCGTGAAACAGAGGATCGCAATTCCAGCCTTTTTTACCCACTTGATCCAAAAGTTCCTGTGCCCGCAGATCGCAGATCGGGGCGTCGTGCTGATGCACGGTGGCCAAGAAGACACGTTGGCGGGTGGTCCCGGCGGCCTCGGCCAACACCTCCCGCCACCGATCATACGAATGGTTGTTGCACTGGCACCAATCCAAGGCGACCACCACGATGGGAAATGCGGCGGCTTTGCCCCGAGGCGGCCCCTCGAACTGCTCCGCCGTCCCTTCCCCCCCAGACGCTTGGGCCGAGGCGGTTTGCGCCGAATCGGGTTGCGCCGAGGCTGCTGGTTTCGAGGCCGGTTGCTTCGGGGCTGTTTGCGCCGAGGCCGGTTGGTCCGATTGCTTTGGCACAGGTTGCTTTTGCTCTGGTTGGTTTTGTTCCGATTGGTTTGGCTCCGGTTGTTTTGGTTTAGGTGGCTTTTGTTCCGATTGCTTTGGCTCCGGTTGTTTTTGCCCGGCGGGTTTTCCCTTTACCCAAACCGGTCGGAGCACAAACCCCTTGGCCCAGAGGGGATCGACGATTTCCTTAGCGTCGGCCACCCCGCCGCCCATACAGGCATGTCCAATCGGAATGGTAATATCCGTCTCAAAGGTACATACCTCCCAAACCCACTGGGCCGACTCAGCGGCGCTAGGTCCCGGAGCGGTCTCGGCGGGCAGGAAGGTCTCCGGCGTCCAAAACATCCCCCATGCAACAAACGCCATACTTCCCAGGAAAATTCGGAAACAGTGGTTCATCGCGGCGCTCCTTGGACGTAAGGAGTGTATTTTCGATCAAGAGGTGCAAAAGCCGGAATAACGGGGGCAGCTCGGCTGAATCCACCTGGCCGTTGTGCTTTTCATCGTAGTTTCCCCGATCCATGGCGCCCGGCCAGCAGTAAGCAATCAACCGATCCCGCTGACAACACGCCGGCAGATTCCCCAAAAAGTTTTAAGGAACCTCTGCATAATTCCTTATGCTCTTGGGGATTCGGCCCTTTCGGGCGTTAGGCTCACCGGCCCAAACAGGGCCAAAAGACCCAAGAGAACGAAAAGATGCCTATTTTGACTGTATCTACCCGGCCAAGCCCCCACAACTTGTAGGGGGTAAGAATCGGCTCAAACCCAACAGATTGTGGTAATTACTTCCGGTAGATACAGTCCAGTTAGTCAGAACGGTTGGGAAACGGTTCGGGGCCGCCTCTTGGCTACCCATTTCGGGACAGCCGTAGATACCAATGCTTGCAAGGACTGCTCACAGGCAGACTGCTTGGGGCATCTTGGGCGGCCGAATGGCCCAAACGTGTCCGCTGTGAGACGGCGTAGCTATATAATGAGAAAATGTTCATGTTCCAACGACCTTCCGATTTCCGTAACCGTTCCCTTATTTAGAGGTTCCGAATCTTTTTCCGGCCCGGTCAGTTTGGCTAAAGGGATTGTTTTAGGAAATCGTCGGGTTAGAACCAGGCGGCGGTAAAGCCCCCGTCCACATTGATACAGGCGCCGGTTAGAAAACTGCCCGCTTTGGGAGCCACCATCAAAAGCAATGCGCCGATCAGTTCCTCCGGTTCGCCGAACCGCTTCATGGGCGTGCCGCGCATGATATTCTCGACCCGCTCGGCGTCGAGGAGTTTTCGGTTTTGCTCGGCTGGGAAAAAACCGGGACACAGACAATTCACTCGCACCCCATGCGGAGCCAAATCCTGAGCAATGTTCCGGGTCAGACTCAGCACACCGGCTTTGGAGGTCGCATAGCCGAACACCTTCGACAGGGGCAAATGCGAGGTAACACTGCCGATGTTGACAATCGCACCGCCGCCCTGTTCGACCATGTGCTGGCCAAAGACCTGGCAGGCCAAGAAAGTACCTTTCAGGTTGATGGCCATGACACGGTCCCATTGCTCTTCGGGGTGATCGAGGAATCGACTGCCAAAATTCACGCCGGCGGCGTTGACCAGAATATGGACCCGGCCGGACACCCGCTTAGCCTCTTGCAAACAGGCTTCGATGGAGGCCCGGCTTGTAACATCCACCAGGCAGTAGCTGGCCTTGCAGCCCAGGGACTGGAGTTCTTCGACACGGCGTCGGCACCCTTCGTCGGTAACATCGGCTACCACGACATGGGCGCCGGCTTGGGCCAGTCCTCGGCAAAACGCCCCTGCCAGCACCCCGGCTCCGCCGATGACCACCGCCACCTGCCCGTCCAATCCAAACAGTTCCTTCAGATACTCCGCTGACTTATTTGACATCGTCGGATCTCCAGCACAAAAGGGGATAAGTAACATTTTAGCCGAATAAAGATGCCCTTGGAGGGACCTGTTTGTCAGGTCCGATGTTTGCCTCTCCCCTAGCGGGTGAAATCATTGGGCGTGACGAGCACGCCCCTCCATTCGGCTAAAATGTTACGAGGATGGAAAATATCCTGGTTCGAGCCATTCCCAGCTTTTGGTGTGCCGTCGATGGATGCTGAGGGATGGCTTCCATTATAGCTTCGGCGAACTTATGGTTTCAGAGAACTTATGATTTCGGAGGGCTTAGGACTTCGGAGTTTTATGGCTTCGGCGGCCGACGTTTTTCCAGCCATTCGGTGTGGAAAAACTGCCCTCGGGGCTTATCCACTCGTTCGTAGGTATGGGCGCCGAAGTAATCCCGTTGGGCCTGCAGGAGGTTGGCCGGCAGACGCTCGCTCCGCAGGCTGTCGTAATAACTCAGCGCGGTCATGAAAGCCGGTACGGGGATGCCCAGTTCGGTGGCCGTGATGACCACATGACGCCAAGCCGGCTGCGCCCGGTGGACCGCCTCCTGGAAATACGAGGCGAAGAGCAGATTTTCCAGGTCCGGATTGGCGTCGAAGGCCTCTTTGATCCGTTCCAGGAAGACTGCCCGGATGATGCAGCCGCCGCGCCACAGAAGGGCAATTTCGCCGTAGCGGAGGGGCCACTGATATTCTTTGGCCGCTTCGCGCAATTGGACGAAGCCCTGGGCGTAGCTACAGATTTTCGAGGCGTACAGGGCCTGACGGATGTCTTCGATAAACTTTTGTTTATCTCCTGAATACTGGCCCGACGGCCCTTGCAGCAGTTGGCTGGCCCGCACCCGCTCCGCCTTCATGGCCGATAGACTCCGGGCATACACGGCTGTTGTTACCAGCGTGCTCGGCACGCCCAAGTCCAGGGCCAACTGACTCATCCATTTGCCGGTCCCTTTGGCCCCGGCCGTATCCAGGATCACATCCACCAGGTCTTGGCCGGTCTCGTCGTCCCGGACACTAAAAATATCCCGTGTAATTTCGATCAGATAGCTATTCAGTTCTCCCCGATTCCACTGATCGAAGATGTCGTACAGTTCGGCGTTCGAGAGGCCCAGGGCGTGTTTAAGCATCCAGTAGGCCTCGGCAATCAGTTGCATATCGCCGTATTCGATGCCGTTATGGACCATTTTGACGTAGTGGCCGGCGCCGCGCGGGCCGATCCATTCGCAGCAAGGGATGTCCTTATTCGGGCCGACTTTGGCGGCAATGGCTTTGAAGATGGGTTCGACCAGGGGCCAGGCCTTTTCGCTGCCGCCGGGCATGATGCTGGGGCCTCGCAGGGCGCCTTCTTCGCCGCCGGAGACACCTGTACCAATGTACAAAAGTCCTTTAGACTCCACGTATTGGGTGCGGCGTTCGGTGTCGGCAAAGTGGGTGTTGCCGCCGTCGATGATCACATCCCCCGGCTCCAGAAGCGGGATCAACTTTTCGATGAACTCATCGACGGCCGGGCCTGCCTTGACCATCAGCATTACCCGCCGCGGCCGCCGGAGCGCCTGGACAAACTCCTCCAGGCTGTGGCAGCCGACGATCTTCTTCCCCTTGGCCCGCCCGGCCAAAAAATCATCGACCTTGCTGACCGTCCGGTTAAAGACGGCCACCCGGTAGCCCCGGCTTTCTACATTGAGCACCAGGTTCTCACCCATCACCGCCAAACCGATCAACCCAAAATCGCACAGCTCAGCCATAATGGTTTCCTCTCCTTCGAGATTTTCCAAAGATATTTTTTACATCCCCTTCCGTCCCACCGAAGCGACCTTTTCCCCGGGACACCATGTTCCCTCTGTGGGGTGGAGAAAAAGATTACGGTTCCGGATCCACCGGCCAGGGAGGCCGATCCGGCAGACACCGCTCGAACTCGTCCAACAGTTCTTTTTGATAGGCGTCGTCAAAAGTGCCGCTGAGGAACCGATCCAGCCCCTCCTGGTAGAACCGTCGCCAACTTTCTTCTTCCCGGCCCGGATTGATGGGGAAAAACAGGGTGCCGTTCGCCTTGGCCGCCTCGTAATCGCCCGGTGCATCGCCGATCATCAGGCTGTGGCGGGGCGGATATTTCCGGGCCACGGCCAGACACTCCTTTTTCGTGCCAATCTCTTGGCCGCAAATGGCCGCCACATATTGCGTCAGGTTATGCTCTTCCCATTCTCGCTGGAGGGCTTCATGCGGAGTGGCCGACACGACAATAACGTCCGCCTTGTCCCGCAGTTTCTCCAGGCTTTCCCGGACACAGGGAAACGGCGGCACTCCGCGGACCATGGCGGCCACCGCCGCATTGACCGCCTTGGACCATTCCAGGGTTCGGCGAAGCCCGGGGTCGCCCGTCTCCTGCACCTTCTTTTCCAGGGCCGGATTGCCCAGTTTGGTCTCTTCCCGGACCCAGGCCCGCAAGGATTCGGGAATCTCGATTTTGACTCCCCGGGCCTTCACTTCCGGCCGACGCCGAAGCCACTCCAATGCCTCGATCAGGGCCGGAAACCGATTGATCCCACGACTCTTTGAATACAAGTTGACAAACTCGGCCGCCTCCCGGGCGTACTTGCTCACGCCCTGGAGGTTCCAATAGTTGATGATATTCGGAATGAAACACTCCTTGTGCTTCAATTCCATCGTGTCAAAGGCGCATCCGTCGGAGTCGATGCCGACAAAAAACTCATGCTTTGGCGTCAGGTCGAACATGGCTCCTCCACACAAGCATAGCAACGAACAATGCGTCGAAGTTTCCAAAAAGGTTTTATTGATCTTCGCAAAACGAATGGACACCCACGCGGCCAAAAACCAGGGAATTTCATGTCTCTACGATTTGCGATGCTCAATAATACACCTTTCCGTCGGTCCCCTACGAAGGAGGTTATTTTTTCCGATCTGCCTGGGGGATGTAAGGGGGCAGTTTTTGCTCGGCGTAGATCGGCTCAAAGCGGGTCATGCGGTGTCGGCCGCCGACCAGCGGCAACGTGACCATATCGTCGCCCACAAGGGGCCAGGCATACCGGACGAAGTCATCGGTAACATCGGTGCCGCTGGGGGCGATCCAGGCTTTCGGGAAACATCGTTCACTATTGGCCACCTCGGCCAACGGCACTTTGTCGTACCGGACCTGATAGGCGGCTCCGGGTTCTCGGAGGATGGTGGCCATGTAGCCGCTTTCCCCGCGGGCGGCCAATTCTGCCGCCTTTCGCCCCACCTGGTAAGCCTCTTCCAGATCGACCACCGAGGCATAGGCCATCGAATGGCGCTGATCCGTGCCGGGCACATTGCCGCGGGCCGCCCCCTTGACCGGCAAACCGACGCGGTTCAAATAGTTCACCAGCACCTGCGCCACCGACTGCGTGGCCGAGCCGTAGGACTTGTGTCCAAACGCATCCCGCACATCCGCCGCCTGGACAAAGGCCTTCACCTCCGGCAGATCGAACACCTTGGCCTCCGGAAGCGAACTCAGGTCGAACCCCTCACTGACAACCACTATACACCGCCTGTGCCGGCGAAGCTGGTCGCTCACCTGATCGGCGATCTGCTCGGCCGGGATTTTGCTTTCAGCCAGGTAAATCAAAAGCGGCATGTGGCGATCCGGGTCTGCCAGCCGGGCCGCCGCCGGAATAAACCCAATTTTCCGCCCCATCGCCTGCATCACCAGGACCGGATCAGCCGGGCAGGAGCCGGCGTTTTCCTCGTTGGCCGATTGCACCATGTGCATCCAGTATTTGGCCGCCGACCCGTAGCCGGGCGTATGGTCGATCAGCCGAAACTCCGAATCACCCACGTCGTTGTCGATGGTTTTCGGCACGCCGACGGCCACTAGGTCCAAGCCCCGCTGATGGGCCAACTGGGCGATCTTGTTGGCCGTGTCCATCGAGTCGTTGCCGCCGATGTAAAGAAAATAGCCCACCTGGTGGGCCTTGAAGACCTCGATGACCCGCTCAAAATCCTCCTGTTGGGTTTCTTTGAGTTTATACCGGCAGGTGCCAATGGAACCGGCCACCGGTGTGGTGCGCAGCAGGGCAATTTCCTGGGCTGGCTGGGCCGACAGGTTCAATAGTTCTTCTTTAAGCACGCCTTCAATACCGTGCCGGGCGCCATAGACCGTGCCGATGGCTTCGAAATCCCTGGCCGCTTCGATAATCCCGCGCAACGTGTTATTGATCACACAGGTAGGCCCGCCGCTTTGGGCCACCACCAGATTTTTACCCGTTGCCATCGTCCGCCGTGCTCCTTATCTAATGATCTGAGTCTCCGCATCGAGAGGATTCTTCTGGGAATTCCACAGAACCTTCCCAAGAGGGAATATTGTAGCCGAACGGAAAGGTGCGATTGTCGTGCCCGATCGCAGGCCGCTCCCTTGCGCTGACGGCTCAGACGCCCCATGTGTCATACTCGCGCAAGCGGGAATCCTGTGATCCCGATGTCGGACCGGACAAGCAGGTCCCTCCAAATTCGGAGGGGCATGTTGATCATACCCGCATCGGAGGGGCAGGCTCGTCGTACCCGCACACACCTTTGCCTCTCCCCTGGCCGTCGAGAGGCCGGTCTGGCCAGAGGCAATGCCGAAGGCTAGGCCGGGTGAGGGGGCGCACGGACCAACATACTGGCTGGCCGTGCCCGCCGAGTTACTTCGTTCGGCTAACGTGTTTTACCCAAAGAGAGAACATTCTACCAAGCCCCAAAGCCTAAAACAATAAGGGGGATGCCGGATACGGGGCATGACGGACTTAGCCCCACTTTTCGGCCTCAAGGAGAAGGGCTTCCTGTCAGCCCCTAGGAGAAGGGCTTCCCGAAAAGCCGTAAGGGCCTGCGCGAACGTCAGTTGCAATCAGCCGATCATCTTCCGGCCAATGAAAACCAGGCCGCTGGCCCCAGGGGATTGTTGGTGCTGCCCATCCCCGGCCGCATAGCCCCGGCCCGCCCTCTACAGCTTAGAGGAACTCGAACAGGCCCGGACCAGCGATCCGATGTGGAATGCCGCCCAGACCCAAATGGTCCAAACCGGCCGGATGCACAATTACCTCCGCATGTATTGGGGCAAACAGATTTTGCTCTGGACGGCCAACCCCCAGGATGCCTTTCGGATTGCTCTGTATCTGAACAATAAGTATTTTCTGGACGGGCGAGATCCGTCCAGCTATGCGGGGGTCGGTTGGTGCTTTGGACAACACGACCGGCCCTTTGGCCAGCGACCGATCTTCGGCTTGGTTCGCCCCATGACCCATCAAGCCATGCAACGAAAACTCTCTTCCCGCCGGTAAAGGTTCCCGGAACATTGATCCGAATGAATAGTTTAGCCGAATCCAACGGGCAATGTGTCATTCCTGCCCAACCAGGAATCCAGGGTGCTTTGGGCCTGCTATGGTATTCCTGTGGAGCAAACGGGAACACTGACTTTCTGGACTGCCGCTTTCGCGAGAATGACACATCAGACCTGGACTACCGCTTTCGCGGGATGACACCCAAGGGGCTGGATTCCCGTTTGTCCGAGAATGACACATAATGGTTGGATTCGCGTAGGAGTGGATTCCTGTTTTTATGAGAAGGAAATCCAAGGGACTGGTAGCAAAAGCAGCAAAGGGCCGACAGGTTGAGCCAAATCGCTATGGGGAACAAAAGTGCGCTATGCCTGGTGGTGGATCGGTGGCATTTTGGGTATGTGGGCGCGTATGGCAATACGTGGGTTCCGACGCCGGAATTGGACCGGTTGGCGGCGCGGGGGTTCGTCTTTGACCAGGCCCTGATCGACACTCCGGATTTGGAGAGGCTATATCGGGCCTGGTGGCAGGGTTGGCCGGCGATTCGGCGTCGGGAGCCGCCCGAAGATTGGCCCAGCTTGGCCCGGCAACTGGCCGGCCTCGGTGTGCATACGGCCCTGCTGACCGATGAACCCTTGCTGGCCCAAAGTCCCTTGGCGGAAGATTTTGCCGAGGTGGTGCTGTGGGAATCGGCCTCCGAGGCCCGGGTAGCAGAAACCATCGAGGAGACGCACACGGCCCGCTGTTTTGCGCAGATGGTCGATTGGTTGGAAAAGGCCCCTCGGCCGTTTTGGCTTTGGTGCCATTGGACGGGGTTTGGGGGGCCGTGGGATGGGCCGCTGGAGTTGCGGGAAAGTTTTCGGGAAGAGGGTGATCCTCCCGCCTATGCCGGTTCTCAGCCGCCGGAAAAACACTGGCAGAGCCCTCCTGACCCCGATGAACTGTTGGCCTACAGCTTTGCCTATGCGGGTCAGGCGATGGTGTTGGATGCCTGTCTGGGCGGATTGGCCACCTTTTTGGCCGAGAGCGGTCTGGAAAAAGAGGTGCTTTGGGTGCTCCTGGGCGCCCGGGGGTATCCGTTGGGGGAACATGGTCGGGTAGGTCCCTGCGACGAAGCCCTCTACAGCGAACTGGTCCAAGTGCCGTGGATCATGGTCTATCCGGACGGTCTTGGCGCGACGGCCCGAAGCCAAGCCCTGGTGGAACCAGCCGACCTGTGGGCGACGCTTTTGAGTTGGTGGGGGTTGCCGGCCGAACCGGCCGCGCCGACCGCCTATGATCTGACGCCCCTCGTGCGAGAAGAAGTGCCAGCGGTCCGGGACCGGATTTGTCTGCTGCATCCGGCCGGCCAACAAGCCATCCGAACTCCCGCCTGGTATCTCCGGACCACCGAATCGCTGGAAGAAGGGGAAGGCTGGGAGCTGTACGTCAAACCGGACGACCGGTGGGAAGTCAACAATGTAGCCGACCGATGCCCCGAAGTGGCCGAGGCCCTCAAACAGGCCTTTGAGCAGACGGGGCAACATTTGCAGACGGGCCGACTGGCCGATTTGCCGCCCCTGGAAGAGCTGTTGCGGGTGGGCATCGAGTGAGAGGAACCTTTTCTGCCCCATGAGCGGCCCCTTCCCCGAACAGCCCTTTCGTGGAAAAATAAGACTCTGCTGCCTGGAATCCTTGAACCGAATAAAGTTCAACCGGCAGGACCTTCTTGGCGGGTCCGACTATCGGTTTCTCCCCTGGCGGGAGAGGCTGGCTGAGCCGAAGACTCAGCCAGCTGAGGGGGCAGAAAAGAAAGCGGATGTGTATTTTCGCCCCTCACCCTAACCCTCTCCCACGGCGGGGAAAGGGGAGTTATCGGCTACGACAGGCGTACCTTTCGTCCCGTTTCTTCTTCGTGCAGAAAGGGCGACCATGAGTGCGGAGATATTGGACGGCAAACAGATTGCGGCGGCGATCCGGGCGGAACTGGCCCAGCAGATTGCCCAGTTTGTGCAGAAGACCGGCGTGGTGCCCGGCTTGGCCACGGTGCTAGTGGGCGATAACCCAGCCTCGGTCTCTTATGTAACTGCCAAAGGCCGAACTTGCCAGGAGCTGGGCATGCAATCCTTCCAGCACACCTTGCCGGCCAGCATTTCGGAGGAGGAGTTGCTGGCCCTGGTGGACCGGCTCAACCGGGACCCACAGGTGCACGGCATCCTGGTGCAACTGCCCCTGCCCAAACATATCCAGGAAAGCCGGGTCCTTTATGCCATCGATCCGAACAAAGACGTGGACGGATTTCATCCGGTGAATGTCGGACGGCTGTTGATCGGGGAAGAGATTTTTCCGCCTTGCACGCCGGCAGGCATCCAGGAATTGATCCTCCGTAGCGGCACGCCAACCGACGGAGCGGAAGTGGTCGTGGTGGGCCGAAGCAACATCGTCGGAAAACCGATCGCCGTGATGCTCATGCAGAAAAAGCCCGGCGCCAATGCCACGGTTACCGTCTGCCATACCCGCACCAGGAACCTGGCCGAGCATACCCGACGGGCCGACATCCTGATCGTGGCCGCCGGTGCGCCCAAGGCCGTAACCGCCGACATGGTCAAACCCGGTGCAGTGGTCATCGACGTGGGCGTCAACCGGATCGGTACCACCGAGAGCGGCAAACCGAAACTGGTAGGCGATGTGGATTTTGAGGGGGTCCGGGAAGTGGCTGGGAAAATCACCCCGGTGCCCGGCGGCGTCGGCCCCATGACCATCACCATGCTCATGCGCAATACGCTCCGGGCCGCCCGGCTGCAAGTGGAAGGCCAACCCTAACCCGCTTCCGCCGGCGCCGGAACTTGCCGGGGGCCGATGGCTGGTGGATGCCTTGCTGTGGATAAATGGCCGGTTACCACCGGGGGATACCATGGGAACCCGCTTTCTCTACCGCCGCCGTTGGTACGATAACGGCGTCCTTGGCACGATCCACACCGCCGTTGGCAATAGATGACCGCAAGATGACCGCAGAAAGGAAACCATGAGCGTGGGAACCGTCGGTGCTGACCGGAGCGTTCGGATTGCGGTGGTGGGAGCAGGCATATCCGGGTTGTCGGCCGCGCATCGGATCGTCCAGTTGGCCCCCCAATCGCAGCTTGCCCTGTTTGATGCCAAGGACCGTTTGGGCGGTGTGCTCCAGACGGTGCACACAGAAGGCTATCAGATCGAACTGAGCGCCGATAACTTCATCACCACGCTGCCTTGGGGACTGGACTTATGTCAATGTCTCGGCCTGGCCGATCAACTGGTCCAAACCAACCCTGCTTATCGCCGGACCTTTGTGGTCCATCGGGGCCGACTGCATCCGTTGCCGGAAGGTTTCCTGATGATGGCGCCCAGCCGGTGGTGGCCCCTGGTGGTAACGCCGCTTTTGAGTCCTTTGGGGAAACTGCGGGCGGCGATGGAATATTTTTTGCCCGCCCGTCGGCAGGAGGGCGATGAAAGCCTGGCCCAGTTCGCACGACGTCGGTTCGGACGGGAAGTTTACGAGCGGCTCATTGAACCCTTGGTTAGCGCCGTCTATGGGGCCGACCTGGAAAAACTGAGTTTGGAGGCTACCCTGGGCCGATTTCGCCAAATGGAACTCCAGTACGGCAGCCTCATCCGGGCGATGCGCAAGATGCGCCGCGGCCGCTCCGGCAGCCGAGGCGTTCCGGCGCCATCGAACCGGGATGCTCCGGCGCCGTCCAACCAGGATGCTCTGACGCCATCGAACCGGGATGCTCCGGCGCCGTCCAACCAGGATGTTCAGGCCCCGCTCAGCGGGAATCCAGAAGAAGCCGGTGCTGGCCAGCCCACGCCGCCGGTGGCCAGCCCGGAAAGCGGCGCCCGGTATAGCATGTTTGTTACGCTGCGGGATGGGCTTTCCGGTTTGGTCGAGGCGTTGGGCCGACAATTGCCCCCCGAGGCCATCCGCCTGCAAACGCCGGTGGAGGCAATCCGTCGGTTGCCGGACGGCGGATGGGAACTTCGGCTTGCCGGCAAAGCCGCCGGAAAGAGCGAAGTGTTCGACGGGCTGATCTTGGCTCTACCGGCGTATGTGTCGGCCCGGCTGCTGGAACCGGTCGATCCGGAATTAGCCCGGCTATTGGCTGAAATCCCCTACACCGGCACGGCCATCGTGGCCATGGCGTTTGACCAGTCCCAGGTGGGACATCCGCTAGACGGCATGGGGGCGGTCATCCCGGCCATTGAAAAAAGTCCACTTATGGCCATCAGTTTCTCTAACCGGAAATACCCCCATCGTGCGCCGCCCGGCAAAGTGCTTTTGCGCGCCTTTCTCGGCGGGGCCAAACGGCCGGACTTGCTCGATTTGGATGACCAGCAACTGCGGGAGGTGGTCCTGGCCGAGTTGCAGCGGCTTTTGCATATCCAAGGCCGGCCCTGCCTGGAGCTGGTGGCCCGTTGGCCGGCCAGTATGCCGCAGTATCCGGTGGGACACAAAGAGCGGGTGGCCGAAATTCGGCGTCTTTTGGGCCGCTGGCCCGGTCTGGCCCTGGCCGGAAACGCCTACCAGGGCATCGGCCTGCCCGACTGTATTCACCGCGGTCAACAGGCGGCTGAGGGCGTTTTGGCCGCCCTCCGAACTTCCAGGTCAACCGGGTACAATAGATCGGTCCCCTGAGGAGTCCCTGGGAATCTTTCACCGCCTGCCATCCGTTTGCCGGAGCGCCGATGAAATTGGCCATCCTCCATTATCATCTGAACCGGGGCGGAGTAAGCCGGGTCATCCAATCCCAGTTGGAAGCCCTGGAGAGCCAGTTTGCTGGCGGCGACGAAATGCTGGTTCTGCTTCTGTATGGCGGTCGGCGGGAAGGCTGGCCGGAGGATTGGGCGCAGCGATTCCGATCCCTCCGGGTGATCTTGGAAGCGGCGCCGCTAGCCGATTATGATAATGTACACAAAAACACTAGTCTGAAGGCGGCCGATCTGCTTTACGGCCAACTCCTGGAAGCCCTCCGACGCCACGGTTGCCGACCAGAAGAGACTGTGCTCCATGTACATAATCACAGTTTAGGGAAAAACGGGGCGTGGCCGGCCGTGCTGCTCCGATTGGCTGAGGCCGGTTACCCTATACTCTTGCAGATTCACGATTTTGCCGAGGATTTTCGTCCGGGAAATTATCGGGCGATTCTGCAACATAGGCCGGGTCGGCCTGGGTGGACTTCGCAGCAGTGCCTTTATCCCCAGGCGGAGCACCTGCATTATGCCGTGCTGAACCGTCGGGACAAACAGCTTTTAGAGCATGCCGGTCTGCCTTCGGAGCGATTGCATCTTACGCCGAATCCTGTGGTTGGGCTGGGGGAGTTGCCGACGGCCGAGGCGGCGAAGCGTCGGCTTCAAAAGATATTCGAGATCCCTCGGAGGGATAGGTATCTTTTGTATCCTGTGCGGGCGATCCGACGCAAAAACCTGGGCGAAGCGGTGCTTTGCGGTTTGCTAGCAGGGCCGAGCTGTTGGCTTGGAGTAACCTTGGCGCCGTTGAACCCCGGGGAAAAGCGGTGGTATGAGGGGTGGAAGCGATGGACGGCCCAGCATCGGCTCGGCTGCGTCTGGGAGACGGGAGAAAAGAGCCGTCTGAGCTTGGCGGACAACCTAGCCGCCGCCGACGCCCTGCTCTCGACCAGCATTGCCGAAGGGTTCGGAATGGTCTTTTTGGAAAGCTGGTTGGTAGGTCGGATGTTGGTGGGGCGTAATTTGCCCGAAATCACCAGAGATTTCTGCTGCCTGGGGCTTCGGTTGCCGGGGATGTGGCATCGCCTGGCTGTGCCGTTGGATTGGCTGGGGGCCGAAAGAGTGCGAAAAAGGATACTGGAAAGCTATCAACAGGTGCTGACGGCTTACCAGCGTCCCATGCAGCCTGACTGGACCGAAGCGCTGGACGAAAAACTGGCCGACGGTTCGGTCGATTTCGGCGATCTGGACGAAGCCTTTCAACAGGAAATTTTAGAAAAAATCCTCTTGGAGAAGTCCGGTTTTCGTAGGCGCAGACGCCAGCTTTTAGAAGAAAATCCTTTGTTGGGTTCCGCCCTTTGGGGCCGGCAAGAGGAGCAGGAGGCCCTCATTGGGCAGAACGGCCAGGTGGTGAGGGAACATTTTTCACCTATCTGCCTGGGCCGCCAATTATGCCAAATCTACCAGACATTGTTCCAAGCCCGGCGGAGCGGGCCTCTGGAGCCGCTTGCCCATCCAGAACGCATTTTGGAGGGGTTTCTGGATCTGCGGCGGTTTCGGATGCTCCGGACGTGAGGAAACCTTGGGAAGCTGGAACGTGGAACACACGCCCTGCCCTGGGGGCACCCCCAGGGAGCGGTTTGGAAAGAGATTTGAATGGAGGGTGTCCGAGAATTGAGAAATGGACATCTGTTCAATCCCTACGGGTTTCGCCCTAGAAACGCCCCCATGAATCCGCCCCCCAATTTACCTGGGGCAGTTTGATATATCCCTTGATTCTACAAGGACTTAGAAAAAAGCGTAACCTTTTAGCTTGACTGTATCTACCGGAAGTAATTACCACAATCTGTTGGGTTTGAGCCGATTCTTACCCCCTACAAGTTGTGGGGGCTTGACCGGGTAGATACAGTCAAATTAGCCGAATGAAGGGCCCCTTGGCGGGACCTGCTTTGGAGGTCCGATCCCTGGGAGGTAGCTGTCTTGGATCGCCGCTTGGGCGGGCCCGCCAAGCACGCTCCTTCATTCGGCGGAGATCTTCCTGGAAATCTTATACCATGCCGGCGGGATGGTGCAAGAGTGCCGTTGGCCGGCGTTTTTCGGCTTCCGGAAATCCACCGGGGGAAGGAATCAGAGGCTTTTCGGTTGGGAAAAATGCGTTACGCCACCCCTGATCCCCCTCTCCGTTTCTGGAGCACAAAAAACGGACTAGGATTTGGACTTCGGTCGGCATTATTCCCCACATTCCACTAATAATGAACATTAGTTCCTTCTCGGGCCGATGGGGATCTTCCTGTTGGGAGCGATGGACTATGCAAGATCGGTTCCTCTGAGGCGGACCGTTTTGACGGATAGAATACATATGTTCATTTACCCGACAATGCCCGTCCCTAAGGAGCAACGCAAGGGATATTTGTAGGAAGGAGTTCGCTAAGTCCTTTTCCAACAAAAAGTTATAACAATTTTAGTACGCCGCTAGCATCTCCGCCGCTGTAAGCTATATCTTCTTGAAAGGGAAAAAGTGGGTAGGTTTTTACCGAATTAGTGCAAAGGAGACCATCTATGCCGATCGTTTGGGATGATTCGCTTCGAACGGGGGTATTGGTAGTAGATAACCAACACCAGGAGCTGTTTCGACAAATCAACGGCCTGCATGAAGCGATGTTGCAGGGCAAAGCTCGAGACGAAGTAGCCAAATTGATTCAGTTCCTCGATAACTACACCAAAAGGCATTTTGCCGAGGAAGAACGCTTAATGGAAGAACGAAAATGCCCTGTAGCCGAGGCCAATAAAATGGCCCATCGGCAACTGCTGGAACGGCTGGGGCAACTGAAAACGCAATTCGAACAGCAAAAAACTGGCACAACCGTTACTATGGAAATCTACCGCCTCATGTCCGATTGGCTAGTGCGACACATCAAGACGATCGACCTGAAGCTGCGAGAAACCTCGGCCACGGTACCGGTAGCAGCCGCCCAACGCTAACTCTACGAATTCTGCCGGCCACCGTGCGGGATGTGCAACCTTTGGGGGAAGCCCCGGGCCGTAACGGATAAATATACAAAAAATCACCATCCCCATCAAACCCTTTTCTTTCCGGAGAAACATGCTATGCCAATCCAATGGGATGACTCTTTTTTGACCGGCCTGCTTACCGTGGATCATCAACATCAAGAGCTGTTCCGAAAAGTCAACGCCTTTCATGCCGCCATGATGGAACGCAAAGCCCGAGAACAGCTTGCTCAATTACTGGATTTCCTTGCCCAATACACCCAGCACCATTTCCGGGATGAAGAGCAGTTCATGGAATATTACGGATGTCCGGCCGCTGAAGCGAATCGGAAGGCGCATCAGGCTCTTCTGCAAAAATATGCAGAAATGCGCAAACAATTCGACCAAGACAAGACCGGCGTTCAAACCGCCATGGAGATTTATCGGGTGCTATCCGATTGGTTGGTCCAACACGTCAAAGGAGTGGACCTCCAACTGCGGGACGCTATCCAAACCCAAAAACAAGTTCCCCTGGCTACCGGAACATCCTGAACGTGAACTGCAACTTCACAGAGTAAAGCGAATTTCCGGACACCCTCTCATTTTAATTTTGTTGGATGGCTTCTGGAGGTCGCTGGGATGCGGCTTCTTTGGGACGGAGGAGCGGAGCCAGGTCCACCTTTTCCAACGGCTGCGCCGTGGTCGGGGCTTTGCCGATCGAAAGATGCAGCCGCAACTCCGCCGGCTCAAAGATCATCGTTTGGATCGTCAATGGTCCCTGATTGGCTTCGTGGAGCTTGGCCGACACCTCTTCCAGGCCCAACCGTTCGAGGTTCTTGGCCCGAATCAACCGTTCGTAGCGGGGGCAATACGTTACAAACCGGAGCGGTTCGGTTCGGAAGTGGTTGGTACAAACACAGACGCCGTCCGGCTCCTTTCGGACCGCCGCGGTTCGGGGCGTCATTTCCACTACGGCATGGGTGCGCAGATCGCAGAGGGCGAGACTTAAAAGCGTCGTCCGTTTGGTCGATTGGATTAACTTGACGGCTTCTTCCACCGTAGTGCACTCTTCTAAAATCCGACGGAAAAGCAGCCCATAGGGGACGCCGTCCGGATTGAACAGAGGGGAACCGTCTCCCGATGCGGGGGATTCATGGACTGCTAATGCTAAACCGGCGTCATTGATACCCGAAAGACATCCTAATAAACCAGGAAAACCCACCGAGGCAAATGCATGTTTGCCGGTAGGCCGATAAACGATGAGTAAACTGTATTTGTGTAATTTTCCGAGGGCGTAGAAGTCGAGGTTTCGGCCGAACAAGGGGCCGCCCGTTTTGCTCCGGGAAGCATCGACCAGTAAGGAGGAACATCCGATACTGGCCCGATAGGCGTCGGGCAAGGTATTGGCTGCCAGAAGAAGGTCTTCGGAGAGGTTGGCGGTTTTGGCCAGGGCTTCCAATTCGGCCAGATGATGAGGAGGAAATTGGGCCCGCATTTTTTTAGCCACTTCAAGGTGGGCCACCCAACCCTGTTCCCGGCCGAGCATCTGGAAGAGGTCCTTGGGATAGGAAAGAATTCCCTCCGCCATCGTTGCGCCTAATTTGCCTTGCTGTTGGCCGATCTGTTCGGGAGTACCGGAAAGGGTGAGGACGGGAATTTTTCCAAGATACCGGAGCTGGGCGCCGTCGTACTGAGCCTCTTTATAGCGGAAAGTTTCTTCCGGGCGACACCAAGGAGTCTGTAGGAAAACAGCAAGCAGAAGAGCCAGGCCTGCCCAAGGTCTATTCATCCCTCGAAACTTAAAACATCCACTCCATGTCTTTTGCATTTCTTTTTCCTTTGGTTGTTAAGGGTGAGCGGCTGGGTTGGTTTGTCATTGTCTGCACAAGCAGCAGTCCAGACGAACACCCAGGACTAAAAACGAGGGGTTTACTTTCGGAGGAGTATCTTAAGAAAAAGCCTCTGCTTGAAACGGCTGAAGTGTTACGAACAATAAAGTATCCTCCACCAGGGACGCTCTGTTCGGCCGGCCAGGTTCACTTCGAGAGGACGAAACAGAGATTTTACTAGGTAATATCCGAGGGATGTCAATAGGTGGTGGACGGGAAAATTGGGGCAATGTAAACAAAATACACAAAATAATAGGTGTCGAATCTACAATCAGGGACACCCAATGTTCCTGAGATATATCAGGAAAATGCCGGGAGGAGAAATGGCCCCCACACCAGATATCCATCCATTTTGGGGGGAATCCTACTATCCTTTCTAGGGGCATAACAGGAGATAAGCATCTGAAGAGGACGGCTTAGGGACCCAAATTGGGGTTTTCTTCCGACTCTTTTTTGGGGAACGGACTAGAGATTGGTCGAAAGTTTTTCCAAGAATAAGGGGTTGGGGGCGAAAAGGACTTCGACGGCTTGAAAAAGGAAGAAAGTTGGTAGTGCTCTGGCTTTTGGGATGAAAAACGACTAAACTCAGGAAATCTTGCATGATGGGCAATTTGGAGCAATTATAACGGTTCAGTGGAATGGAGAAGAAGCGGGTTTCCTGCGGAGGTGGGAATCCAGAAGTTTATCCCGTCGGAAAAAAGAACCTTCGGATTCGTAGGGATGTGGCGTCGTCGGGAGACGGGTGTTTGACAGGAGCGTCCCCAGGTGGACGGTTTTCTTTCCTATCAGACGTTTAACCGACGGTGCTCCCACCTAACCGACGGGGTTACAACACAGTCGTTGTTTGCGTAAGAATGGCCCCTTTCGTGAAACGGTTCGTAAGGAATAGGGTTTTTTAGCAAAAGGAGATGTCCAGTGCAGAGGATGTGCTGCGGGGTTGTGCTGGCGGTTGTGGGATGGTTGTGGAGTGCACCGAGTGGGTGGGCTGAGAATCTTCCTCCCAGTGAGACTCTGCTACCCGGAACGACCAAGGGATTTGTTTCTATTAGCGATTTAGAGCGGTTGGCTACCCATTGGCAAAAGACTCAATTGGGCCAGCTCATGCAGGACCCGACGATGAAGGACTTTGCCGAGGATTTACGGAGCCAATTGGAGGATCGGCTTTCCGAAGCCCATGTGCGATTGGGACTTCGCTGGGAGGATGTCAAGGACGTGCCGAGCGGCGAGATCGCTTTTGCGCGGATTCAACCGGCGCCTGGCAAAGCAGCTTCCGCAGCTATCGTACAGATTTTGGGGCGGCGTCCCCAGGCGGAAGCGCTGTTGGAGAAAATCACGGCCAACCTACAAAAACAGGGGGCCAAATTGCGGCAAGAGAAGATCGAAAATCTGCAAGCTACCCGGGTGGACCTTCCCAAACCGGAAGGCGATGAAGAGGCCAAGAGTTATTATTATGTGGTCACCGACGAGTTTTTAGCGGCTTCGGATGACGGTGGGGTGCTCCGGTTTATTTTAGCCCGGCTTCAGGGGCGGGGCGATCCCCAGCAGACGCTGGCTGGGCAGAAGGCGTTTGCGAAGATCATGGCTCGATGCCAGAAGGATGCCGGCAACGAGCCGCCGCAAATCCGTTGGTTTATTGAGCCGTTTGGGTATGTCGAGGTGCTTCAGACGTTGGCGCCGGAGCGACTTGCCCATCGGCGCAAAGGCCGTTCGATTTTGGATGTCTTGAAGGCCCAGGGATTTACCGCGATTCAGGGCGTAGGCGGGTATGTAGATTTTGCTGTTGGGGAATATGAGCTGTTGCATCGGACGGTCATTTTTGCCCCGCCGCCTTATGAGAAGTCGATGCAGATGGTTCGGCTTCCGAACCATCAGGATTTTAGGCCGCAACCTTGGACGCCTAAAGATGTGGCTACCTATACCACCATGTATGCCGACATCCTTCATGCCTTTGATCATTTCGGGCCGTTTTTTGACGATATGTTTGGAGAAGGCGAGAAAGGGGTCTGGGAGGAAGTGCTCGACGGGCTGAAGAACGACCCGAACGGCCCACAGATTGACCTAAGGAACGATTTGATTGTGCATTTGACGGGGCGGGCCACGATGATCTCTGATTATGAACTTCCGATCACTCCGACAAGTGAACGGCTTCTGTATGCCTTGGAGACCAAAAACGAGAAGGCAGTCTCGGATGCGATCCGGCGGATTATGGAGAAGGATCGGACGATGCGTCGGCGGGAGTATGGGGGGCATGTGATTTGGGAGGCGATTCCTCCCTCGGCTGCTCCCCAGAAAACGCAAGAAGTCGTCGTCGGGGGACTTCCTCCGGTAGGCGGTCCCAAGCCCAAACCCAAACAGCAGGAGCCGCCTCCTCGGGTCTTACCTACAGCGGCGGTTACAGTGGCCTATGGGCATTTGTTCGTCGCCTCCCATTTCGACTTCCTCAAAAAGGTGCTCGACCACGCCCAGAAACCGGACCCGTTGGCCGATCGGCTCGACTACCAATTGGTCGATCGCACCATCCAGTCGTTTGGCGTGCCGGAAAACTGCGTCCGGTTCTTTTCCCGGACCGACGAGGAATATCGGGCTACCTATGAACTGATCCAACAGGGCAAGATGCCGCAAAGCGAGACGCTTTTTGGCCGGCTCTTGAACCAATTTTTAGGGACCGGCAAAAAAGGGGAGGTCCGCAAGCAGCGGATCGACGGCTCGAAATTGCCCGATTACCAAGTGGTGGCCCGGGCCTTGGGACCGGCAGGACTGTTCGCTTATTCGGAACAGGAAGGTTGGGTCCTGGTGGGGTTTACGTTGAAAAAGAAGTAGCCCCGGCCTCGGGGATCGGGCGAGGCTTCCTTCAGCAATGGGCTGCCTTGGCAAAAAGGCCGCCCCATCTCAACCCCACACCATGTCCATCTGAGAATGCGAAAGTATTCAAGAGGGTCGATCCAGATATGGCAGAAACATTGCAAACAGCCATTCGTCCGACGCGACAGGAGGATTATCCGGAGTGGTATCAGCAGGTGATTCGGGCGGCCGATTTGGCCGAACCGTCCGATGTCCGCGGCTGTATGGTCATTAAGCCGTGGGGATATGCAATCTGGGAAAACATCCAGCGGGTGTTGGACCGGAAGTTCAAAGAGACCGGCCATGAGAACGCTTATTTCCCCTTATTTATCCCGCTCAGTTTCCTTCAAAAGGAGGCCGAGCATGTGGAGGGGTTTGCCAAGGAATGTGCGGTAGTAACGCACCATCGTCTGGAGGTCGGTCCGGATGGCAAACTGATCCCTGTAGGTGAACTCGAAGAGCCGTTGGTCGTCCGCCCCACCAGTGAAACCATCATCGGGGCTACATTTTCCCGCTGGGTGCAGTCATATCGGGATTTGCCGATCCTGATCAACCAATGGGCCAACGTGGTCCGATGGGAAATGCGGACCCGGATGTTCCTTCGGACTACGGAGTTTTTGTGGCAGGAAGGACACACCGTGCACGCCACTGCGGAAGAGGCCACGACCGAAACCCGACGGATGCTCCAGGTGTATGCCGATTTTGCCGAGCAGTACATGGCGATGCCGGTCATCCAAGGCGAAAAACCGGTTGCAGAACGATTCCCCGGAGCGGTCCAGACCTTCTCCATCGAAGCGATCATGCAGGACCGGAAGGCCTTGCAGGCGGGCACCTCCCACTTTTTGGGCCAAAACTTCGCGAAAGCCCAAAACATCAAGTTCCAAGACGCCAACGGACAAGAAGTCTATGCATGGACAACCTCTTGGGGGGTATCCACCCGGTTGATCGGGGGCCTGATCATGACCCATAGCGATGATAACGGACTGGTCTTGCCGCCTCGGCTGGCGCCGGTCCATGTAGTCATCCTGCCGATCTATCGCTCGGATGCGGACCGAAACCGGGTTCTGGAGGCTTGCCAGACCCTGCGTCGGCAGTTGGAGGCCCAACAGTACGACGGCCAGCCTGTGCGAGTCAAAATCGACGACCGCGATATTCGAGGCGGCGAAAAACTGTGGGAATATATCAAAAAAGGAGTGCCCCTCCGGGTGGAACTCGGACCCAAGGATTTAGAGAAAAACGTCGTCTGCATGGGACGCCGGGACCTGCCGCCACGCCAAAAAGACTTTATCCCCCAACAGGAATTTGTCGCTAAAACGCCGGAACTGCTGGCCGACATTCAGCGGACCCTCTTTCAGCGTGCATGGGAGTTCCGAAAATCGGTCACGGTAAAAATCGACCGATGGGAAGATTTCCGGGCCTTCTTTACGCCGAAAAACGAAGAAAAACCGGAAATCCACGGCGGAGTGGCCCTCTGTCAGTTTGCCGATGTGCCGGAAGTGCAAGAAAAACTGGCGCCGCTGAAAGTTACTGTCCGATGCATCCCGCTGGAAGCAGAAGAGGAACCGGGCCGATGCCTGTTTACCGGCCTACCCAGCCGACGCCGGGCCGTGTTTGCTAAGGCGTATTAACATCGTCGGCCGTAATCCGCATCGTAACAGGATCCATCCGAGGCACACAATCCAGCCGATCCACCTGGGCGGCAGCCGCTATATCCTCTTCGTAGCCCAAACGGATCAAATGTTGCCCGGCCAAGCTGTTCCGTAATTCTTTCGCAAGCCGATCTACCGGGATCGGTTCGGCATCCGCAGCAAACGGCACAGCAAAACTATAGCGCCAGTTTTCGCGTGCGGTGATGGCTTGGGCGTTCAGGGTGTAGGCGTCGCCACTGGCACGTTGAAGTCGTTCGACCAGCAGACCGGCAGCCAGCACATCGTCTCGGCTGATTTGCCCTTGAGTACCGGCACATACAATATGGATGGCTTCTTCGCCGGCCAGGCGGTCGCAGACCGCCTGAGCGTTGACGAAGGCGGCTGCCAAGACTTGCCGGGCGTGGCGGACATGCACCAGGGTCCGCGTCCCATGACTGGTGGTCAATACGATGGTCCGTCCAGCTACTTTTTCCGGAGTATATTCGCCGGGCGAGTTTCCCAGGTCAAAGCCGTCGATAGGCCGCCCTTCCCGTTCCCCGCCCAAAAGTACTTCCCGGGCGGGATATTGGGAGGCGATCCGACGGGCTTGGTCAATTTCGGTACAAGCGATCACCTCCCGAGCTCCAGCGGCTAAGGCGTACGTGAGGGTCGTGGTCGCCCGAAGCACGTCAATAACCACTGCGGTAGCATTGGCCAACTCTTCGGGGCTTACCAGGGCGGGCAACGCATAGACATTCAACACAAGGGACATAAAACGACTCCCAGGAGTCCGGCGATGGAATGCGGGATGAAAAAGGAGAACAGGTTAAATTTTGGCGATATACACAATATAGAGAGAATACACAAAAATAGCAAATCGTAAGGGGGCTTGCCTAGAATCCTATCCCCCCTTCGCTGGAGCTTCCTTGGCCAGAACACGTCCCCAGGGAAACTACTGCTCAAAAATGCCAGCACCAAACCCCTCCTCCTGGGAGGGAGCCGTCTGGCTATGGGGTTGCTGGGCCGGCACTTTATGGGGGCCATGCGGTTTTTCCGGCAGTTGCACTTGGGGCGGCTGTTCCGAAAGGGGTTTGGCCTCAGCAGCCGGGCCTCGAGCAGGAGGGACATAGTCTTCGTATTCGGCCTCGTCAAAGTCGCTGTAGCTGGGCACGTAACCGGGAAGTCTGGACCTGGCCTTTTCCTCTTCAAAAGCAGCAAGGACCTTTTTTTGGATCATCTCCCGGCAGGCCGAGTTGATCGGATGGGCGATGTCGGCATAAAGCTTCATCCGGCCATCGGCGTCTTTCAGGGCGGGCGGCGGATCAAGACGTTTACCACATTGATTGCAGTACTGCGCCCGCAGATGATTTTTCGTTCGGCACTTGGGGCAATGAGCCGTAAGTTTTCGGCTGGGCATAGCCACAAACGGTCCGTTGGCCCCTTCAATGATCTTCAAGTCCCGGATCACAAAGGAATTGTCGAACGTGATCGAGCAAAAGGCTTTGAGCCGTTCCCCCGGATCCTCCATGAGCTTGATGCGAACTTCGGTGATCTCCATGGCCGTTCTCCTTACCCTTTCCAGGTTAGTTCAGCGGCAGCTATGAACGGCCACTACGGTCCCAAGACCGGTGGCATGTAAACGACGAGCGACTCGCCGGGCGTGGCGAGCATGTCGGCAGATTCCAAAATAAGCCGTCCCACTTCCGGTAAGCCGGTGCCCCAGGACGTCTTCCCGCTCCAAACATTCCCGGATCCGAACGATCCACGGACAAAGCCTCTCGGCGGGTGGTTGCAACTGATTCCATAAAAGGGCGCCTAAGGCTGCCATATTGCCTTCCTGCCAGACTTTCCGCACCGGTTCTATCGACCGCGCACGCGCGGGGACTTCACAATGTCGGTAAACTTCCGCAGTGGATAAACCGGCCGGGGGATGCACCACCACAAAATACCCTCTCCCTCCCGAAGGAATCGGTTCGATCTTTTCTCCCCGTCCCCGGCAAATAGCGGGGCTTTCGGCCAGGAAAAAAGGGACATCGCTTCCTAAGCGGGACGCCAGAGGCAGAAGGGCCGAACAGGGCCAAAAAAGCTTCCATGCCAGGTTGGCCGCCATGAGAGCGGCAGCGGCATCGCTGGATCCACCGCCCAAACCTGCCGCTGGTGGAATCCGCTTCACTAGCAGCATCCGAGCCCCGTGCGAAATTCCCGCCTCTTGGCGAAACAACTCCACAGCCCGAAATGCCAAATTCTCAGGGCCTTCCGGCACAGTCCACTTTTTTCCGCAGTCGCCTTTCTGGGCAAGGGAACTCACCTTGCAGCTCAAATGGATCTGGCCGCTCGGGTCCTCCCGGAATAAAAGCGTATCATACCAACTGATCGGGACCATGAGAGTTTCGATCTCATGATACCCATCAGGCCGTTTGCCCAGGATTTCAAAAAACAGATTTAATTTGGCCGGCGCCTGGACAATCACCCCCTCGTCATTCTGGAGGATATGCATCCGGTGTGCGTCTCTCCCCCAATCTCCCCTAAACCCAACGCATGGTACTCCACCTGAAAGGAGACCTGATTCGGAAATCAGAAAAGGATGCTTGGAAAACTTCCAATACGCCCCGATTCTAGCCTAACCCCAGCCCGGAGTCAATCTGATCCCTCAAGAGAAAATCGTTCTAGAAGAAAACAGAAAAAGAAAAGATTCGTCGTTTCTCCCAAAAACCAAACAACCTCCCTTTAAATAGCTAGGAGAGTTTTAGAGACGTCTATTTTATATTTTGACTGTATCTACCCGGCCAAGCCCCCACAACTTGTAGGGGGTAAGAATCGGCTCAAACCCAACAGATTGTGGTAATTACTTCCGGTAGATACAGTCAAGATATCAATCTAGGCAAAATAAATAATTTTGGGGAGCAAGCAGTGCTAGCATCTGACCCCCCAACCCCCCAACCATGTTAACCCGTTGGGATAAAACAGATTTTTCCCCGCCCATAAATACCCCAGCCGTAGTCCATTTGGAACAAGAAATGGAAAAGGGGGAATATTTTAGCCGAATGCAGGAGCCTAGGTGTCATTCCCACGAAAGTGGGAATCCAGTTGTTTTTCCTGGATTCCTGCTTGCGCAGGAATGACACGGGGGCCTCTCCCATGGCGGGGAGAGGCCAGTTGCTTCATTCGGCTAAAATGTTACGAAAAGGGGCGATTTCGCCTCAAAGCAACGGCCGAAAAAGAAGAAACTTGTCCCGGGGGAAATCTTCAGGGACGGATATTCGGGCAGCAGACGCCCCTAAAGCGTCCGAAGCCGATTTTGCGGGCTCCTGCTCCCTCGCCCTGGATTTCCCGCAGAGTCCCAGAGGTCAATTCATCCCTTGGTGGGAAGAGAAAGAAGAGGATTTTTGCCTCATCGTCGGTGCGTTCGTTCCTTGGTCGGCGGATTCTATCCAAGAGGCCTGAGCGGCCACGCCCCCTCCCTCTTGCCCAAGTTGCCTGGTTGGAGGAACAGAAGGCCCACGGGGCGTCCTTTGTTGTTCCAGAGCGTATCGATCCGCCTCCTCCCGAAGCTGACGGATTGCCTGTTCACGAGAAAGCCCCTGTTTGCGGGCGTATTCATCCACCGATTTTAAAAGCAACCGATATTCCTCGTCTTGGCGGGATTTCCACCAAGTAAAAATCGACTGGCCTTGGCATCCACTGACCAGGCCCAACAACACACACCATCCCATCAGCCGACATCCTATCTTCCCCATATCCTGCTCCTCAGGCTCGCCCGAAGTGCACTATGCCGTTTGCGAAATGGCCCCATCTCCTCCATTTTGGGGAACATGGGAGCCGTTTGCACTCATAGTCGTTTTGCCCTAGTTTTTTCGTAACACTTTAGCCGAATGAAGCAACTGGCCTCTCCCCTGGCGGGTTAAAGCCAGTGTGTCATTCCCGCGAAAGCGGCAGTCCAGAAAGGAGGAGAAGGCCATATTGCCTAGATTCCCGCTTACGCGGGAACAAGCCTGGACTGCTGCTTACGCAGGCAGTGACACATCGTGTCCCTCCATTCGGCTAATTTGTTTGACTGTATCCACCCGGCCAGACCCCTACGACTTGTAGGGGCTTAAAATCCCTCGTACTCCACAGATGGTGGCAATGGGTTCCGGTGGATACAGTCAAACTAAAATGTTACGTCTTTTCTATTTTCTGAATTCCTTCTTCCGCAGGGAGTAGCACATTCAGGATTTTTATGCAAACGCATGAAATACTCCCGGTGGTTTCTACCAACGGGGGAAATGCTTTTTCTTTATAGATTTTTTCCCGGCTTTTTCAAAGGTTGATCGGTCTTATGGGGATGGCTGTGGAACTTCGGACAACCCCACCGAAAGCGTTTCTTCGGACTCGAAGAGTCCGTCCTGTTGGGTTTGAGCCAGCCGCACGAACAGAAGTTTCTGTTGGGGATCGCCAGAGGAGGTCTGAGTGAAAAAGTACCAACCGAGGCTGCCTTCCCGTTCCGGCAAACAACTCACAAGGAGCATCTCGCCGGGCGCCAAAATGGACCGGATCGCCAACTCAGGAAACATCTGTTTTTCTCGACGAATCTCCAGGCGAAACATTCCTTGATCGCCCACCCATCGTTGAGCCGGGTCTCCATAATGGACTTCCGGGGCAAGTTCCAATTGGACCCGGCCGTCCCGAAGCGGCTGCACATACAGCCCAAACAACCCTTGGGCTTTCCGAAAGGTTTGTCCCCCAACGCCTCGCAGTTCTGGCCGCAAAATGGTCATCTCTTCATAGACTCCTGAAGTGATCACCTCGCTGCGGCAGCCTGGACGCAAGGATAATCGTCGGCAACTGATCCAAGGTTCCACCTTTTGCCCCTCTTCTACCCGAACTCGACTAACCCCTTCTTGTTCCGCCGGAGGAGCTTGGTCGCTCATCTTCAACAGCCGGGCTAAACAGACCGGTACATGGGAGCCTACCACCGCCGCTCGAAATCCGTTCTTCCACAACTCCCGACGGAGCGAAGCAGGCAAAGCTTGCTCGTCCAACTCGTGCCATAAGGCTTCATTGGCTTCCGGGTCGCCCAATGGAAACCGGGCAAAAAATATCTCTAACCCCACCGCATCCGGCGACATCTGCGCCGGACGGAGCAGGGTATTTTTTTGCGGGCTGTTGGCTACCACGGTACTACAGCCAGCAGTCGCCCCGATCCACGTCAAAACCCCTCCCCAGATGCATAAGTCCATCCACCGGGTTGCCCATCTTACGCCGATGGCCATTTTCATCCTCCCCAAGCTGACCCCACAAAAATCCTTCCGGTGGATAGAGTTCCCTACAGAAGGGTTCTCCGAACAACAACCCTGAGCCCCTAAAGGGGGAGAACCTATTTCAAAACCTGCAAGATACGAACTGAACTGGGGGTTATTCCCCCAATAAGCGGTTTGAAATAGATTCTCGCCTTCCGCCAAAAATCCTTTACCGAGCCGCCCGCTCCGATTTCCTTAGGAGGGGGGAGGAAAAGTAGCGGAAAACTTTTTCAGGAGTCAAGAAAGAATAGGAAATATAGATAAAATAGAAAGATTAGAAAGGTGCATTTCATTTCTCTTGGGTCCATCTGAGACCTTCAGCCCCCCCAGCAAAAGCCTCATAAGCGGCGGCAATTTCTTCGACCGACATCGGCGACGGGTGAATCCACAGTCGGTATTGGAGCCGGGTCGGTTGGCCTGGATGCAACGTTTTCGGCCGCACGCCCGGCCAACCAACACACATCGCCCCGTAATGCCGCGTAAGCCACGTGGGCGGATAATCCGGATGCTGCGGATGGATCATGATCGTTGCACCGCTCCGAAACGGACTGCCCAGCATCTGAGAGGTAAAGTCGGCCCATTTCAGCCGGGTGTCCAATAGGTCGTCGGTGGTCCGGCCAGTGGGCGTCGTAATTTCGGTTTCTGGGCGGCTTGCCGGGGCAAATCGCACGCTCAGGCCGCCGTAGCTTTTCTCTGGAGCACCCCAAAGGGTCACGGATTGATCGGTCGGCTCCAAATAAAGGGCGATGTCCATGGAGCGATGTTTTTCCTGAGCCGTTCGATAGACCCAAAACCAGATCCGTTCCACCATCACCTTTTTGGATCCCACATACCAGCCGTTCTCCACTCCCAAGACCGCACAGACAGGCCCTGCTTCGCGGGCTAACCATCGAATAAACTCTTGGCGGATCGTGCTGCCGGCCCAAAGGTCATGTTCTTTGCCTTCGATGACGATATGCGGCCAAGCCCAAAAGATGCCATGATGATGATAATGATCCTTGGGAAAATCGTCCGTCAGGACTTCGCCGCGCAGGCCGTATAAAGGATGCACATAGCAGGCCCGGGTCCGCCGATGGTCCTTAGACGGGACCGTTTGATGGGTGATTGGTCCATGATTATAGACCAACACAGGAGTTTGGCCCTCCCACAGGCCGAGCGAAGCAGCACTCAGCGGTTTCCATTGGAAGGCCGCCGAAGCCGAACTCTCTGTCTTCTGAAGCCGATATCGGAAAACCGCTTGGGTGGAAGCACTCGTGGCGGAAGACTTTTTTTCAGAAGTTTTTTGTGCTTGGGGGGATGGCTGGGGCGGCCTATCCATTATCTGCACCGCCAGTTGCGGTTGGTTTTCTACTATTTGGCCATCGGCTTTTAAGCCTGGTACGACCTGCACCGGCGTGGGACGCCGAGAATGGGGAGGGAGTGTCGCCGTCGTCTGGCTGGACTCGGAGCTCTCTAGGGGCGCAAGCTCCCAGCTTGCATCCGCCGCCGATGCTTGCTGCGGCAAAAAGTTCACTGGGACCGGGACGATGGCTTCCAAGGGAAACGCCTGGATCGGTGTCTCAAGAAGCCAGCCTCTATTGGTGCTACTTTGTTCTCCGACGGCTTTTTCTAGGAAAAGGCCCAGCAGAAGGGCGGCCGCCAACACCGCTAACCGCTTCGCCGACTCCAGCCCACTTAGCAAGGTGCGGAAAATGGAACTCTTGAAATATCCGGAATGAGGCAGAATGGGCGAAAGCATGTATTCCACGAAATTTCGGAAAAAGGTTTCCCATATCTCCCATCGACTTGAATCTCCACGCATGTTTGTTTCTCCTCACAGGAAGTTCTTTTCCTCTAACCAGAAGAGCCTATATGGCAATATATTTTCCGAAGCGAACACCTCCCATTTTATTGATCTTTGGGTCGATCCTTCAACCCAAATAGGGACGGGAATCTCGGATTTTCAGGCGTCCCGTTGGTCGGCCTGGTTTCCTGAGTGATGCCAACGTCCCTAACATCTCTTTGTCCTGCCGCATCCATCCGCCAAGCGAACGTTTCCGCGACATCCCTGAATATCGAGCGGTTTTCCTGTTGGCGCCGCAGGAACTGATCCAAGAGAAATCCCTGAAGAAGGCGGTGGCAAAGACAGCGTCAGAACCGAAGCAGGGCCGCCCTGAGGCAACTTTGGGATCGGCGCACAGAACCCTTGGGAAGCGTATCGACTGCGTTCGGGCTGCGATCTTATGTGCTACAATTAAAGATGGCAATTTCTCCCAAAGGAGGATAAAGTAAATGGTGGGAGTTCTCAGGTTGACTGTATCCACCGGAACCCATAGCCACAATCTGTGGAGTACGAGCGATTTTAAGCCCCTACCAGTCGTAGGGGGCTGGTCGGGTGGATACAGTCAAATTAGAAAAATCTGAAGGACTCTTTGGGCGGCATCGCTGCTGTTTGCTGAAAAGAAAAAGTATCATTTTACCCAAATGAAGGGGCACACTTGTCGTGCCTGTCGAGCTTCGTTCGGCTAAAGTGTTACAAGAAAAACTCTTTTAGGAAGACTCAGATAAGTACACCACTACTATCGAATAGGCGTTGCCGGGGATCATCGCCAACACAGGAAGGGAGGTGCAGATCATGAGCATCCAATTTTTATGTCCGAATGGTCATATCATTCGATGTTCTGATGAACAGGCGGGGCGGGCGGCCAAATGTCCTAAATGCGGCGCAAAGTTTCGCATTCCTAAATTAGAGGAACTTGCCGCCGACCAGCTCAGAACCGCCGCTCCGATTGATACTCCTTCGGAACCCGTCTCCGCGGAGGAACAGATCGAATTTCTTTGTCCGAATGGACATCGGTTGTTTGGCCCGGCCCACCTCCAAGGACGTCCTGGCCAATGCCCCGAATGCGGCGTGAAGTTTCGCATCCCTTCCTACGACGAAACGGACCTGGAAGAAGAAACCCCGGCTGAAGAAGGCCTCATCCAGGTGAGTCGAACGGGCGAACATACCGATTCCGGTCTGATGCTCGAAGAAGCCGGGGAAACCGAACCCCTTTGGGATGACACGTTGGAAGGAATTGGGTCCTTGGTGGCCCGACTTTGGGAACGAAAAACCCAGGACGCCGTGCTGGAATTGGAGTTAGAAGACGGAGCGACCTTGACGCCGGATCGGTTTTTGGCCGCCTCCGCCTCCGGCACCCATGGCCTGTTTGCCAATGAAGAACCCGACGGGACCTATACTCTTACAGCAGTGGCCTGGAGTTCGCTCCGGCGGGTGCGACTGCGTCGGACGCCAACTCTCCCGGCCGACTTCCGCTCTTAAACCTTTTGCAGATTTCGGCGGAGTAGGAGATTTCGGGGAGAAAGGCTGGGCAAAAGCGACTTTCTTCGGCAGGGTAGTTGGGCAATCCAAGGAAAGAGGACCTCAGCGTAGGAATCTCGGCGAAGCGGGTGTTCCTGTCCAGGCATCAAGCCCAGTGGAAAAGTGAAAATAAGTTCAATATGGCAAACGGCAATCTGTCTCCTCATCAGACCGAGGAAGGAAAACCCTCTGAAGCCGGATTTCACTTTGCCCAGCATCTTCTGCATTGGGCCGCAGACCATGCCGACCGCCTTTATCCGGCGTCCTTTGCCCGGCCCATCCACACGGTGGGGATTGTCGGCGCCGGAATGACGGGAAGTCGGATTACCCTGTTAGTCCGACGAGCCGGCTGGAATTGGGTTGTGGTGGACCCCCAAGCCGAAGCCCTGGAGCGGTTAGGGAGTCTTCTTGCCGAAACGCCACCCTCCGCTCCCGCCGCCGATTCTGCTTCGAACGTTTTTTTGGCCTCCCAGGTTCCTTTACCTTGCTCGGCGTCGGTGGATGCCCAAGAACCTTGGGTGAATTTCAGCCAAGAACTGAGTCCCTTAGCAAAATGCGATTTGGTATTAGAATGTGTGCCCGAAAAGGTGCGGATCAAGCAAGAGCTTTTCCATGAGGCGGAATCGTATCTGAGCGAAGGGGCGGTGTTGGCGACCAATACTTCGACCATTCCGTTGGCGCGATTGGCCGAGGGGGTTCGGGTACCGGCTCGATTCTGCGGAATTCATTTCTTCATGCCCATTCCACTCCGACCGGTCGTCGAAGTCGTCCGGGGGAGCCAGTCCTCGGGACAGACTATCAGTACGGCGGTGGCGTTTATCCGCCGGTTGGGGCTGACGCCGCTGGTGGTGGAGGATGGACCGGGCTTTTTAGGTAATCGGTTATTGTTTGTTTGGTTCAACGAAGCGTTGCAGCTTCTGGAAGAGGGGTACATGCCGGAGGAGATCGATGGCCAGGCCGTGGAATTCGGATGGGCGATGGGACCATTTGCCCTGATGGATTGGATTGGTTTGGATGTGGTCTTGGCGGGGGCGTGGGAGTTAGCGGGGATGTTTGAGGAGCGGTTGGTTCGATCCTCGGTTTTGGTTACCCTGGTCAAAAAAGGCTATTTAGGACGGAAGACGGGGTTAGGTTTTTACCGATACGACTTCCAGTCCACCGAGGCTCCCCTGGAACCGTCCCCCCGGATCTGGCCCAACCCCGAGGTGGTCGGCCTTTTGGCCAAGACCTCTAGAAATGGGGGAGTTGGGCAAGCTAGAGGATGTCCTTCGATGCCGCCCATCAAACCGGTTGGGGGGATGGATTCGGCGGGGGGACTGTCCCCAGCCGACAGAGGTTTAGCCAGTGTTCCAGGCAAATCTGATCCTGAAAATCAGCCGAGGTCTTCTCGTGTAGTACCCTCCGATGGTATATTAAAATCCCCAACCATAGGTAGCTCCTATGGGGAATCCAGCTCCATGGATCGGCTTCATATCGCTATGCTGGTAGAAGCAGTTCAACTGATCGAAGAAGGCCGGGTCAAGGACCCCAGGGAGGTGGATTTGGTCCTTGTCTGGGGGTTGGGATTCCCCGCCTCACGTGGGGGGCTTTTGGCTTGGGCCGACCATCGAGGTCTTTTATCACTCCTCCAAGGGGGGGAGTATTGGAAAACATCCACTTTTCTCCATCATTTTGCCTACCAAAGGTTATGGGAAAGAGCACATATACAAACCATGTTTTATCCGAACCGCCCCGAACGGCTCGGAGGATAAACGCTGAGTCTTCCAGCCCACCTCCGGCCGGCGACGGTGGGGCCCAAGAACATTTCTGGGAACTGCGTATTTGGACCGGCATGTGTCCTTCCGGGTGGTTTCGGTTGTTATGGCAGAACCGATTTGCCATTCATCCGAGTCGGTGGGCCATGGCCGGCCTGCTCAGTTTCTTTTCCGTCTGTTGGAATTTTCCGTTGTGGCTTTTGCAGGAGGTATTTTACGGGCGGCAGATTCGACGGACCCGATTGGTAGAAGATCCGCTGTTTGTGCTGGGACATTGGCGATCGGGGACCACCTTGCTGCATGAACTTTTGGTGAGCGATCCTCGGCATACCTACCCGGACACCTACGCCTCGTTTTGCCCGAACCATTTCTTGTTTTCTCGGCCCTGGATTGCCTGGTGGCTGCGTCTGTTTTTGCCGCCTAAACGACCTATGGATAATATGCTGGTCCATTGGGATGCGCCGCAGGAAGACGAGTGGGCGTTATGCAATATGGGCATCCCTTCGCCGTATTTGACATTGGCCTTTGCCAATCACGGGCCGAAGTTCCAAGAGTATTTGGATCTGCGGGATTTATCCCCCCAGGCATTGGCGGAGTGGAAACAGGCCTTTTCCCATTTCCTTCAAGCCCTGACGGTCCAGTCGCCCAAACGGATTGTGTTGAAATCGCCGCCGCATACGGCCCGAGTGCGGGTGTTGGTCGAGATGTTTCCTAAGGCCAAGTTTGTCCACATTGTGCGGGACCCCTATGCCCTATTTCCTTCGACGATGAAGACTTGGCAGCGGCTCTACCGGTATCATGGGCTTCAGACGCCCCACTACGAAGGGCTGGAGGAACATGTGTTTAGGACTCTGGTTCGGATGTATGAGGCCTTTGAGGAAGATCGTAAGCGGATTCCGCCGTCCCGATTATGCGAAGTCCGGTATGAAGATTTGGTGCGGGACCCCGTAGGAGAAATGAGGCGGATTTACGAGGAGTTGGAACTGGGCGATTTCGAACCAGCCCGGCCTGCCGTGGAAGCCTATGCCGCCCGAAGCCGCCATTACCAAGTCAATCGCCATGAACTGACCCCCGAATTACGGGCCAAAATCGCCCAACGCTGGCGAATCTATTTCCAACGTTACGGATATCTTCCCTGAGGCGATGACCGTCCTTTTGGTTCTCTTTTTCAGTCCACTGGGGATATTTTCCTCCCGTGGGTGGAATTCTTACCCCAGAACATAAAGGACATAAAAGATTCCTACCCAGGAGGCGTCGGAAGGTGGCAGCGGGCAATTGCACTCGGCCAGGAGAGCGGAAGATTCGGGTTGGGGTCGTGGGCCTAGGCAGCGACTGGGAGTCCCGACGCTATCCAGTCCTTCGGACGTTAGCGGACCGGTTGGAAGTCCGGGCGGTCTGTGAGCAAGTTCGACATCGTGCCGAGCAAGCGGCGGCTCAGTTGGGAGCGGATGTGGTGGATGGATTCCGGAGTTTGATCGCTCGGGAAGACATCGAGGCCGTTCTCATGTTAGCCGCCCAATGGTATGGACCCTTGCCCATCTTAGCCGCCTGCGACATGGGGAAAGCGGTGTATTGTGGGGCGGGGTTAGAATTGGACCTAGAAGAAGCCCGAAACATCAAACGCCGGGTCCAACAAGCCGGGATCCCTTTCATGGCCGAGTTCCCACGCCGCTATGCGCCGGCCACGCTTCGGCTCAAGGAGCTCATAGCGACTCAGTTGGGATCGCCGCGGCTATTGTTTTGTCATCTTCGATCGCCTTGGCGCGAGCATCCCCAGCCAAACGGGGAACGATTCCATTCCGGCAGCCCCGGCGACGATCTGATGGAAATGGTGGATTGGTGTCGCTATTTGGTCGCCGAAGAGCCGAGCTATGTAACAGGACTTATGCACTCCGGCTCTTCGGACGCCGAAGGGGAAGACTACACGATGATCAGTTTGGATTTTTCACCTCCGGATCGGCCGGGCGTTGGTCCGTTGGCGCAGATCAGTTGCGGTCGATATATTCCATCCGGCTGGGAGGAAGCGATCACGTATCGGCCCTTAGCCGACCTGCAAATTTCTTCTCAGCACGGGATAGCCTTTGTGGATTTACCAGCTACGCTGGTTTGGTTTGACGAGGCGGGCCGACATCTGGAATCTTTAGAAACGGAGCGTCCCGTGGGAGAACGCTTGTTGTGCCAATTTTACCGACTTTTGACCAGTGCGGGTTGTAAAAGTGGAGATTTAGAAGACGCTTATCGGGCTCTTTACATTGTGCACCAAGCAAGGCGCAGCCACGCCCTCGGCCAACGCATTCGCCTGGACTGGGAAAAGGCCGAGGCGGGATGCGATTCTGACCCCTCGGAGGGATAGGGGACTCTTCTATTCCAATTGTTCCAATTCTTCTAGCCAGATGCGGATTTCGTTGTGGTATTCGCTGGCCAGATCGCCTTTGACGAGTTGGCGATGGAAGCTGGCGGCGCCTTCTTTGAACAGATCGGCCGCTTCGGCGCTGGGAAACCGCCGCGCCGGGTCCGGAGCGATCATACCGCGGAGGAAATTCATCAGCAGATCATTGCAGGTCACCTCGCCCGGTAGGATTTGATGCAGACGTTGCGCTAAAAAGCGTTTGGCTTCTAACAGATCGCTTACGGTGGTGCGTCCGGCAAAGGGCGGGATGCCGGCCAACATTTCAATGAGCACATACCCCAAACTGGCCAGGTCGGATTGGGGACTCCAATGTTGCAATTCCAGGACTTCGGGAGCGGCATAGGTGGGGGTACATGTACGTCGGCCCGGCGGACGTTCCAACTCAAAGGCAGCCCCCATGTCGATGATCTTCGCGGTGCCGGTCCGCTTGAGCATGATGTTCGATGGCTTCAGGTCGCCATGGACAATGCCTTCGCGGTGGAGGGCGGCTAAGGCAGCCAAACAATCTCGAACAATGGCCATAGCCACGCCCGGCTTCAAGCGGGGTTGTACAGGCCCACGGGTCACAATCACCTCATTGATGTAATTCCACCGCCGGGTGCTGACCCGCTGATAGAGATGATCCAGCATATGGTTGGTCAACAGCCGAGACAAGTCATAGCCATCTACCCATTCCATCTCCATAATGCGGATGCGATGGCGGTCGATCCAATTATGGACATCCAGGAGATTATCCTGTTGGATGCGAGAGACTCGGGCGGCGACTTTCGCCATCTCTGCCATGGCTTCGTCGTAAGCCCGATCGTGGCCAAACTGTTCGGGAGAGAAGATTTTCAAAGCCACAGGCAACGTGAAATCGTCCGCGCCGCGGCGCTCGCTTAAATAGACCATCCCCTGCCCGCCTTTGCCTAACAGGCGGATCAGGCGATGGTGCGTCGTCCAACTGAGGCGGGGTTCGTTGACCAGCAGGTTATAGGCTGCCAGCAGTTCCTCGGAGCAGCGGCTCGAAGGATGGCCGCCCCAGGTCAGAGTTCGGGTTCCTTCATAAATAAGGGTTGTGGACATATCTTTCCTCCTTCATGGAGAGGACCATGCCTTCCCTGCCGAATGAATCCTTTTTATCTTATGCATCCCCGCCTCAAAACACCATACCAGTCCCTCGGAAAAAGTCTTGGAAATATCTTTCCAAAAAAGGAAATCTCCCACTTCTCTATATTTTCCCTAACTCTTTGTAAAATAACAAGATGTGTAGGACTTTACTGGCAATTAAAATTCCCGAAAGACTGAATTTGGGAAGTTTAAACCCCGCTAGCCGCTAGCACCCCCCTTTAGTAGCCTAGATATCGCCCCATGGGGGCTTGCCCCAGTTTGGAAAAGTCAGAGGTAAGCCACCCTAAGATGGGGGCTATCGGAAACGATCCGCATAGCCCTGTCTCCCCTAGCCTTCTCTTCCCCCCACGGCGGCGCGGACTGGGCCAAGAATTTCGTACCATTTCCCACCGAGGGACCAGTATGAAAAGTTTTTTGTCCCCTGAGCGGTCATTCGATCCGAGCGGCCACCAGTTCGATGCCTTCCGCTCGGCCGAGATTTCGGGAGTATTTCCGCTCTTCGGGATTGTTCCAATGTTCATGCACTCCCAAGCTGGGCAGTCGCTCCGTCGGCGTAGGATGATTCGGATCATAGAAAACGCCGGATGGCGGATTGTCGGCCAAAGCCGCCTCGTGTAAATAATCTTCTCCACGTGGCATCCGGGCGCAATCCTCCCAGGCATCCCAAATGAAATCGAAGGCCACCGAATCCAGCGCCACCGCATCCTGGGAAGCCAGCAAACTACAAGGCCAAAAATCGTTAAAAGGCGGCATCTTCCATCGCCGAGGAGCCGGGTCGATATGATGTTTGCCTGTAAAAATACCGTCTATCAAATTCAACACGGTTTTCCCGCCCAGGTGGGCGTGGCCCAACAGATCGACCTGTTCGCGATAGGTTTTTCGCTGAGGATGAAACGAGCCGCGGTGCATATCGTAGTACCCCTGCTGGACCGGCCAACGCACCAGGGAACCAAAATGGTTTTTGCCGCACAGCGTGACCCCCGCCCCCGTATGGCCTTTCAGGTTGGCCAGATTGATCACATAGGCGGCCTCGGCAAAAGAAGCAGGTACATAATCCTGCGCCGCCCCAGTGGGCCGACAACTCCAGTACAACGGTACGTCGGAGGCTTTCACTTTCATTCGCCCCGGCTTGCCCCCAAAATCTTCATATCGAACCTCTGGAAACGCCTCTCGGAGGATTTGGTAAAATTCGTCGGCCAAAAGGGCCAGAGTGTCGCAAACGGTGATGTCGGCTGGCCGGACGCCTACTTGTTTGATCAACTGCGTCAAAAGGGCAATGAGAATCTGTGGGCTTGTGTTCATGTAATCCTGCCGACGGACCAATCGGTAACTCTGCGGATCCACGTTCCGATCCCGCCAGATCATACCGACCCAGTTCGGCTTGATAAGAATTTTTTCGCCGCTCCGATAACCGACATCGCCCTGGCCATGCGTTCGGTTAAAATGTCGGAAGAGTTTGTCCCAGGCTTTGTCGGGGTGGCTCTGGCCGGCCAATTCCATGACAGCACGGGCCAGCATCTGCTGGAGCCGATCTTGTTTGATTCGGCCCGGTTCCCACCAATGGCCATCGCCAGGTCCTTGCCAATCGGTTACCTTGGGATCGTGGACCCACACGACCCGGCCGGGAAATATCCCTTGCCCTTTCCCGAGCGGAGGATGTGCTTCCGGGCGGGTGGGAGGAGTTTCTGTTTCCGCAGACCAAGCCTTTCGGCTGGCCGTCAGACCGCCCACCATCGCCGCCTGCTGTAAAAAACGCCGCCGATCAAAAAGATTTTCCATCTCAGGACCTCCAAAAGATTTCTACTGGATATAGATGCTTCCGACTCAAAAACCAAAACATCCGTCTCTTGTAACTATTTAGCCAAATGAAGCAAATCGCCTCTCCCCTGGCCGTCGAGAGGCCGGCTCCAGAGCGAAGCGAAGCCGGCTGAGGGGTGTCACTGCCGCGCAAGCGGCAGTCCAGAACGTGTCATTCCTGCGCAAGCAGGAATCCAGAAAGGAGTAAAAATCCATGTTTCCTAGATTCCCGCTTGCGCAGGAATGACACATAGACCCCCCATTCGGCTCAAATGTTACAAAAACGAGTTTTCCTCCACAGGGCCGAAATGCTAATTCATTATTATACTTGGAACCGACAAGCCAGGTAATCCGCGCAAAAATTCTTTCCAGCGACGGAAATGAACAACCAGAAGCTGTGGGACGGCCCTGTTTGTTCGACTGCCGCAAAAAAACACCTCGAATGTGGCAATGTCTATAAAACCGCCGTTTTGATATATATTGTTACACTAGTAGAACCCTGGGGCGCCCAGATGGATTGGGAACACCGCTCTGGATAGACGGCATCGCCAGAGGAACGTCGGGGGAGAGTGGGCGTCTAAGCTTCCGCGGATCCAGGCCGAATGTGTAAGAAGCAGCAGCCTTGGCCGCCTGGTTGCCAAGTGTCCGCCCAAAACCGGAAACCGGCGCCTTCAAAGGTTCCATAATCGACTTGGGCGGCGATTCGGCACAAAATAGCCGTCTCTTCCTCTGCCAGACCGGCCTCTTCCCAGGCCTCCCGCAACGGGCAGGCGTGAAACTGGATGTCCAGGGCTTCCGTATCGGCTCGTTGGACTTCCGGTTGAAAGAGCCGACCTTGGTCGGCCAACCGGCCAACAAACGCCTCTCGTAGTCCCGCTAAATCTCCAGGAGCGAATCGGCGGTAAAGCTCTTTTCCTTTTTGTACACCTCGACGATAGATAGCTCGGCCCATTAGGACCTCGGCTTGCACCGGCCCCAACGCCTGTCGAAGCTCATCATAAAGAAACCAATAGATCATAGCCCGATTTTTATAGGAGTCCCGCAGTTCCTTCCGAAGCTGCAAGACGAGGCTGCCGGCTTCCGATACCTTCCCCTCAGACTCAGCAACTGCTTGGGGAGGGGAAGGCGGCCGGTCCAACCGGGCGGCAATCCACTCGGCCATCGAACAACCAGCCGCTGCCGACCTCTTCTGAAGAGCTTCATATACTGAATCCGGCAATTCCAAAGAACGACTCATGAGTAGCACCCTTTCTTAGGGATTTTTCTACGGACCATAACCCGCCGCAACAGAAAAAACAGATTTTTGGCTAACCTCCCGGGAGTTAGGGCGGAGCATTCGCTCCACAAAGATCAGCAAAAACTCTTCTTAGATACGCCGTTTGCCGATTCCGCAGAAGCAAGTATAATAAAGAGTTATACGGCTTTCTCGAAAACACTCCAAACCCAACGGAGAAGAGAACCCCAACCGTAACACTTCCCCCAAAAGAAGCGGTTTGTAGGTTTTCGGAACACTTTAGCCGAATGGAGGAGTCTATGTGTCATTCCTGCGCAAGCAGGAATCCAGGCTTGTTCCCGCGCAAGCGGAAATCTAGGCAATATGGATTTCTCCTACGTTCTGGATTCCCGCTTTCGCGGGAATGACAAAAAGACCCCCTCACCCGGCGGCACCTTCGGCCCTGCCGGCCTCTCCCACTGGGGGAGAGGCGAGGTGCTTCATTCGGCTAAAGGGTTACAGGTTTTCTTCTCTCCTGCCAGGAGAAGGACAAACGGAAGGGCGCAAATACGGATAAACTTATGCATACGGCTATGGAAGCCCGTTTCGACAGATAGGATGGCAAGATAGGGAACACCTAGCTAGGCTGGCGTCTAGTTGGCTTCGGCCCTAGCGGCCAGAGGCAAGTTTTTCCACTCGGCTGAAGTATCACCAAGGTGTCTGAATTTTTTCGAGGGTCTGTGGCTCATGAGATTGCATAGAAAATGGTTCATGCTTCTTGGACTTTTGGGATTGCTTGGTGGGTTGGGATGCGATGCTTTCCGATTTGTGGGGCGATCCGGAAGTACGACCATGGAAGAAGAACTGTCGGCGGAACCGGAGGAGAACGCCTCGCTGGAGGACCATCCAGCCATTCGCACGGTGCTCACCGACGCCCAAGGCCATGTCAGCGTCGTGTTTTTCCACCGAGAGTTAGTCGATGATAGCACTTTGGCCCATCTGGCAGGCCTGAAACATCTCAAAGTGCTTGATCTGGTGGAGACCCGGATCACGGATGCAGGCCTGAAACATCTGGCCGGCCTGCAAGGCTTGGAAATCCTCTATCTGAAAATGACCGAAGTGGGCGATGCGGGTATGGCCGCCCTGGCAGAACTTCCCCGCCTCCATACCCTATATCTTTCCCGCACTCAGGTAGGTGACGAGGGACTGAAGCATCTGGGCAACCTGCTCAACTTGGAAATGCTCTTTCTGGACGGGACCCGGATTACCGATCAGAGCTTGGCCGCCCTGGCCAATCTCAGTAAACTCCAGGTGCTCGACCTTTCCGGGACGGCGATCAGCGACGAGGGCCTCAAACACCTGGAACCGCTCCGGAACCTTCGGCATCTTTATCTATTGAATACCAAAGTAACCGAACAGGGCGTGCAGCAACTCCGGGAAAAACTGCCCAAAACCCTGATCAGCTCTTCCCGCTCGTCCTAGGCCAGTGCGGGAACCGTTGGGGAGATGAGAAACAACGGTTCCCCGGACGGCCGCCCTGCTGCATATCTATAACGGTTCCCACCCTCCCGCTTTGGGATCGTGGTATGGGCATCTCTCCAGAACTTGAGCCGGTTGCGTTGTGGCCTGCGAACCACTACTGTTTGCGATGCATCTGTGTCGGCCCGTTACCTATTGTTGCCCAGACATGGCAACGCAACCGGCTCCCAGAATTTCCACCCCATATTGGAAGTGCTGACCTTTACCACTACAATAGGGACCAGGCAAGCTAAAATTGGGAAGATATCAACGGCCCGCTGCGGGGAGGCGGTCATGGGATCGGCCTATGTCCATGTGGGCACTTCCGGTTGGACGTATCCGGACTGGAAGGGGCTGTTTTATCCTCCGGATCTGTCGGACGCGGACCGGCTCACCTACTATGCCAGCCAGTTCGACACGGTGGAAATCAACGCCACCTTTTATCGCTTTCCGCCGCAGACGATGATTACCTCTTGGAATCGGCGGTTGCCGGAAGGCTTCCATCTGGTGGTCAAAGGAACCCGTCGGGTAACACATTTTCAGAAGCTGGCGGATTGCCAGGAGGTGCTGAAGGCGTTTTTAGACCGGGTGTTGACGCTGCGGACGCTTCGGGTATTGCTTTGGCAATTGCCACCGTCGCTCCACCAAGATCTGGAGCGTCTAGAAGGTTTTTTACAGTTGCTTCAGCGGGAGGCGACCGGGATGCGTCATGCGGTGGAGTTTCGGCATGCCAGTTGGTGGGCAGCGGAGACAGCCAGCCTGTTGAGCCGATATGGGGCGGCCTTTGTGGCCGTCAGCCATCCTAACTTGCCCCCCGATGTCTTGCCGACCGCCGATTTTCTCTATGTCCGGTTCCACGGTTTAGGCAGACAGTTGTACCGGTATGATTATTCTCAGGAAGAACTGAGCCAGTGGGTTCATCGGCTCCGGCCCCATCTGGAAGGCCGGACGTTATATGCCTTTTTCAACAACGACTACGAGGCCTTTGCCCCGCGCAATGCGATGAGCTTCCGCTCCCTGTTGGCCGAGGCCTTGGCCAGTACGGGAAAAAGCAAACAGCCAGGCCGGTAATCGTCCCTTCCCGGCCGCCAAACAAACCCGTTTCCAGAAGTCCTTGCACCGTCCTATCCGAGACCGTGCACGAAAAAACCCTTCGGGACTACTGAGGTAGATTTGTTTCTGCCGTGTCCGTAGATTGTAATTCAGTCAACGTTTTTCGGGAAGACAGCGTGTCCTGCTTTTTCGGAAAGGAGCTTCTCATGCAGAGCCGATCCGGGTTCCGATTAGGTATGGTGTTGGGGTTTAGTGTGGGGGTATTGGTGGGAGGGGTGTTTTTGGTCGGTATGGGGGAGTTGGTGGGAGCAGGATTTGCCTGGATGATCGGGCAGGCAGCCCTACCCCCAGCGGAGCCAACAGGCCTGTCTCCTTCGGCAACGTCTTTGTCTGCCGCGGCAAGAGGACCGATACGTCCGGATGAACCTGGTTTAGCGCCGCCGATGCGGGTAGAAAGCTCGGTGGCCGACCTTTCTAGACGGGCCGAGGCGTCCGAGTCGAAGCAGTGGGCCTGTGCCGCAACGGCGGAACCGGCGCCGGCCGAGCAGGGCAAACTGCGGATCATCTGTTTCGGCGCCCATCCGGACGACGCCGAAATCCGCTGCGGCGGAGTGGCCGCCTTGTGGGCAGCAGAAGGACACCATGTCCAATTTGTTTCGGTAACCAATGGCGACATCGGCCATTGGGCCATGGCCGGTGGACCGCTGGCCCAACGCCGAACCGCCGAAGTCCACCAAGCCGCCAAAATCCTCGGTATCACCACCGAAGTGCTCGACATCCACGACGGCGAACTGGAACCCACGCTGCAAAACCGGAAGCTGATCACTCGGCTCATTCGCCAATGGCAGGCCGACATCGTCATCGGCCATCGGCCGTATGATTACCATCCGGACCATCGGTATGTGGGCGTGTTGATCCAGGATTCGGCCTTTATGGTAACGGTGCCGTTTATTTGTCCGGACAGCCCGCCGCTCAAACGAAACCCGGTGTTTTTGTATTCCTACGATGGGTTTCAGCGTCCGGTGCCCTTCCGGGCCGACATTGTGGTGGCCATTGATTCGGTGATCGACAAAAAGTTGGACGCCTTGGCGGCCATCGAATCGCAGTTCATCGAAGGCGGTGCATTAGGTTCGGCCGAAAATGCCCCCAAAACCCCGGAACAGCGAGAGGCCAAACGGCAACAAGTGCGGGACAGTTTCCGCCGGCGGTTTGCGGAGCTAGCCAATCGCTACCGGGATAAACTCGTCGAACTATACGGCGAAGAAATGGGTAAAAAAGTTCAATATGCCGAGGCGTTTGAAATCTGCGAATACGGCCGGCAGCCGGGGCGGGACGAACTGCGTCGGCTGTTTCCGTTTTTGCCGCAACGATAAGGTCTCAGCATGGGATGGTTTCTAGAAGCGAGAGCACTTTCTAGAAGTTCCTTGCAGCCCCCGCTCGCTTCTGGAGTGCCATTTGTATTTCCGGTAACATGTTAGCCAAATGAAAATACCTTTGGAGGGACCTGCTTGTCAGGTCCGAGGTTTGCCTCTCCCCTGGCGGGCTAAAGCCAGTGTGTCATTCCCGCGAAAGCGGAAATCCAGAAATGAGAAGTCCGTATTGCCTAGATTCCCGCTTCCGTGGGAATAAGCCTGGATTCCTGCTTACGCAGGAATGACACGTTAGCCCCCTCCATTCGGCTAAAATGTTACGTATTTCCTTAGACGGGTGGATAACCAGTTTCTTATTTTCCCAACAGGTTGTTCGGGAGAACTGGGGAAAGAGGCCCGACTTTTAGATTTTTGGGGGATTTTTTAAGAAGCCCTTACCCCTCCGTTGAGGGAGCGAAAGCGATTTTTTCGGCATTTTTTGAAAGTTGCCTCCCCTTTTGTGCCGATCACCAAAAACAACTCTGCTAGGAAGGCGAGGCCAGGAAGGCCTTAGACGCACGCTCCCAGGGGGGATACAGTCCGGCTGTGGACCCAGATTCGGGCAGCCGGACTGTTTTTTTATGGTCTCGTCTTTATGGTCGGGCCAAATATCTTCTCCGGGGCAGGCGTTTCCAAGGTGGTTTCCCAATGGGGCAACTGACAGATGGGCAGTTTGCGGATTTCGGCCAACCAGTGGTCGAACGGAATCCGGAGCAGATCGGACTTCGGCTCTTCCCAGGCCAACACCGCCGCCTGTGCGACTGACGGCAAACTCACATCCAGCGAGTCCCACGTAGTGGCCAGCACCCCCAACAGGTCCAACTCCTTGGCCAGGTTGACCAGGAAGATCGTGTTTCTTCGGCTCTTCCAAGGGCAGACCACCACGGAGAACCCTTTATCTTGGAAATATTTTGGAATGGGCCAGGCGGCGGAGACGTCATAATTCCAGGCGGCGATGATGATGTCCCGGGGCAATTTTTCCAGGGCCAGGTGGGTATTGTACGGTGGGATGCTACAGGCTGGTCCGGCGCCGCCCAGTTCCGGATCGCCACGCCGCACCAGCATATCGTGCCACATCAGCAGTTGGATATTTCGCTGGGCAAAATAGTGGTGCAGTTTCAGGAGGTGTTCGGCGGCCAACTGGTGCGGCTCTTTTCCCGGCGGTAATTGGAGCTTCACATCGCCCAGATGTCCCCAGGCCTCGTCCATCCCCACATGGAAATACCGGACCGGCCCGAACAATTCCAGCAGTTCTTCATACCGGTCAAACAGATGTTCATATACGGCTGGGTTGGCCAGCCGAAACGTCCACCCATCTGCTTCATACAAATCCCGAAGCTGTGGAAACCGATCCAGAACTACATGTTCGCCGGATCGGCTTCGCATGCCGCTGGCATGACCCCAGGAGTTGAGCATGGGGATCATGTCCATCTGCAAGGCTCGGCCCAAAAGCACCAGGGGACGAATCTCTTCGGGCCGGTAGGCGTGCGGGTAGGCCGTTTCGGGCCGCCGACGCGACCGGAGCGAGGCCCATGGTTCGATCACCACCGCATTGCACTTGAAGCGGGCCGCCCACAAAATGGCTTGCCGAATGGCCGGCAACTCCGTGTTGGGAAATAGGCACAAATGAACCCCACGAAACCGCAATTGGGGCCAATCATAAATCCGCACCCCCGGCGCCCAGGCCCCCTGGGCAAGCGGGGCATCTTTTTTCTGCTCTACAGGGGCTTGGCCTGACGGTGAATGGGCTACCGGCGTGTTCTCTGGCCCGAACCTGCCGCCCTCCCCGGGCCGAATCAGTTGCAACAGCGTCCAGCATCCGTACAGGCATCCCCGGGCCGATGCCGCCAACACAGCGGCCTTTTGCCCATCCACGCAGAGCAGATACCCTTCGTCGGCATTTCGGGGCGGCGGCCAGTGGGCCCAATCGGCCATCTCGGCCAAACGGCGTTTCCCCTCCGCCGAATCGATCAAGAGCAGGTGAATAGTCGCTTCGGAAACCTTGGTTGGTAAGGCAGGGGCTGTATCCGTTGCAGCGGAGGCCACGACCACCCTGGGCCGAAGCCGATGAAGCCGCTCCATTTCTGCCGCCACGAGTCGGCCTACCTGCTCCAGTTGGGCCGAACCGATTTGAATCGTCGGGCTTTCTCCCAACAGCAATTTTTCCTCCGTCCATTGCACTTGTTTTGGCCCAGGCGTCAGCAACGGTCGATCCGGCCTCCCTGCCTTTTCGTCCGCCCAGGCCCATCCCACCAGGCTCGACCAACCGACCAGAACCATCCAGCGCAAACCGGCCATACCTACTCCTCCCAACGATCGAAGAAAAATGATACTTTTAATAGACGTCCGGGTGAGGTTCTCAGCAGTTAGAATGCATCGCGGATAAGAGTTTGTCAACCCTTGGATCGTCTATCCAAGGGCGTCTCTAGGGTGGAGAAAATTTCCCTATGCCATACGACGCTCTCGACGCAAGCAGGATTCAGGTGTTTCCGTTGTCGGAGCGGCGGAATTTGCTCCGGTTGGAAGAAGAGGTGAGGAAAGCCGTCGTTGCCGAGCCGCCCGAGGCGCCGACCGTCCGGGATCAGATAGCTTGGCTTGCCGATCGAATTGGTGCGGCCCGGCAGAAGGGAGCGGCGGTGATGCTGACGTATGGGGCCCATCTGATTAAAAACGGCGCCGGGCCATTGCTGAACTGCCTGATGGAGGCCGGCTGGATCACCCACTTGGCCACCCAAGGAGCCGGGATCATCCATGATTGGGAGTTTGCCTTCCAAGGGGCATCGGGCGAGTCGGTTCGGGAAAACGTCCCGGCCGGCACATTCGGCGCATGGGAGGAAACCGGGCGCTGGCTCAACTTGGCCGCCCTGGTCGGAGCGGCAGAAGGACTCGGCATGGGCGAATCGGTGGGCCGAATGATCGCCGAAGACAAGCTGCGAATACCTCCCCCAGAGGAGCTTCGACAGGCGATCCTAGCGGACCCAGCCCATCCGTTGGCTGCCGCCCAGGCCGATCTTCTGCACATCCTCCAAACCTATCGTCTTCCTACCGGTGTGGTCTCCGTTGGGCATCCGTGGAAGGCATGTTCGGTGCCGGCCACGGCGTACCTGCATCGGATTCCGCTGACGGTGCATCCGGGGATCGGCTACGACATCATCACGAATCATCCCCTGTATCATGGCGGCGCCATTGGCCGGGCTGCTACGACCGACGCCCGCATCTTTGCCGCCTCCGTGGATCGACTCGATGGCGGTGTATATATCTCGGTTGGTTCGGCCATCATGAGTCCCCAGGTGTTTGAAAAAGCCTTCAGCCTGGTCAATAACCTTCGGATCGCCGAAGGCAGACCGCTGTTGCAGACCCACACGTTGGCCATCGTCGATCTTCAAGACGGCGGGGGCTGGGATTGGCGTCAGGGCGAACCGCCGCCCACCAACCCCGCCTATTATCTGCGATTTTGCAAAAGTTTTTATCGAATGGGCGGCGTGATCCACTACATCCGCTGCGACAATCGGGTCTTTCTGGTCCATCTGATGCGGCGGCTGGGGATGGAGCCTAGGGAAGCTCTCCGTCGGCTTACCCCCGTTTGTTGAGAACCAGGCATAACCTGTGCCTGGAGAGTGGGCCTTACTCCCACTTGAGCAAATGGGAAACAGCCAGTATGTTGAATCGGCAGGGGAGAATCCGGTTTGACGATCCCCGGGTTTACATGGAAAAACGATTTGGATGGCAGCGGGAAAGGATTTCCCTAAGAGAGTTCCTGTTTTCAACCATCTCCCACGAGGAGTGTTTCGGATGAACGTGGAAGAAAAAAAACGCTATTTGAACCGACCCGTCCAGCACATCGACATCACCCAGTTCGACGCTCGGCCTGTGGTGGAGGCGATGGGCCGAATGGCCTATTCCGCCCGGGACTTGGCCCGATCCGCTGAAATCTACAACCGGATGTTGGCCGATCCGGACTGCGGCATTATTCTCTGTTTGGCCGGCTCGCTCATCAGCGCCGGACTGAAAAAGGTTTTTGTTGAGATGATCCGCTCGAATATGGTCGATGCCGTGGTCTCGACCGGGGCGAATCTGGTGGATCAGGACTTTTTCGAGGCGCTGGGTTTCCGCCATTACCAGGCCGATCTCTGTCTCCGAACCGGCGTTTATGACGACCGGCTCCGAGAACTCCATATCGACCGCATTTACGATACCTTGATCGACGAGGATGAATTGCGGATTTGCGATGAGACGGTTTGCCAAATTGCGGACAGCTTGCCGCCTCGCCCTTATTCTTCCCGAGAGGTTTTGGTCGCTATGGGGCAGTACCTCGATCAGGGCGGCGCACGGTCTGAGGAGAGTATTGTGCTGGAGGCGTATCGGCGGGGCGTGCCGCTGTTTTGCCCGGCTTTTAGCGATTGTTCGGCGGGTTTTGGCTTGGTCATGCATCGGGCGGCCCGACGTGGACAACCGACCGTGGCGATCGACTCGGCCAAAGATTTCGACGAACTCACGCAGATCAAAATCCTCTGCAAAGAAACAGGGCTGTTTATGATCGGCGGCGGCGTGCCGAAAAATTTCGCCCAGGATGTGGTCGTGGCCGCCGATGTGCTGGGCGTGGAGGCCCCCATGCACAAATACGCCATCCAAATCACCGTGGCCGATGTCCGGGACGGCGGCTTGTCAGGCAGCACCCTCGTCGAGGCCAGCAGTTGGGGCAAAGTGGATACCGGCTTCGAACAAATGGTCTATGCCGAGGCCACCCTGGCTGTGCCGCTGATCGCCTCCTGCGCCTGGCATCAGGGCCATTGGAAACATAGAACTCGGCGGAATTTCAACGCCGCCCTGGACCAATTGGTCCCCGTGGAGCAAACCCCATAGCCGCCGAATCGCCCCCGTTATGTACCTATTTCATCTTCGCAAAACCAAGAAACACTCATGGAGCTGAAAACCCCGGAGTTTAATATCTCTATAATTTGCGAAGATCAATAACCGTTGAGAGTAACAAAAACGGCCTTTCAGCCGGAGGCGTGCTCCGACCAAAAGGCCGCTGCAAATTTTCAGGTTTTGACTCTCCACCGGCTACTCCATGGTCCGGCCCCCACGGGCATTTCCGAGGGACCTTGGGGATGTTGGGAGTCCTGAAGGTCTGGAAAACCTCCTGAAAAGACGCTTACCGTTTATCGAGTCGGCCGGACCGGAGGTTTTTGGATGGGCATAGGCGGCGCAGGCGGCGGCGCCAGCTTTTCCACTCGATAGGTTTCCGTCCAGGCCGGCATCTTGGGGGCTTTGCCCTTCCGGAGATGCTCGATCCACTGCTCATCGGTCAGGCGGTCGGCCATCGGGTGGCGGAACTCATAATAACTGAGCACTGGGCCGGCGCCCAGGACCAGTTGCCCATCGCCTTGGCCGGTCGGCTGCAAGTAGCAGACCACCACCAGATCCACATAGCCGGTGCCCTCCTGGAGCACCTCTTGCGAGTTGGCGTCCGTATGGACGTCGGCGATCAGGGTGGTTTCCATGGGCGATCGGCCGCTGCGAAGCTCAATTTCGGTCATGATCTTTTGTAGCTGTTTTGGATCCCGCTGGGCTTGAGCCTGTTGATAGAGTTTGACCAGTTCGGGGTCTTGGACTTCGATCCGTTGGAGCTGCTGGCTCACGTTGCGGATGAAGTCGTATTCTTCCTGGCTGAGTTCCTGGTGGGCTAATTCCTTTTGGCTGATGGCCAGGAGTTTTTCCAGCAAGCTGGCCAATTTTTCCAGTCGTTCGGCGGCCTGCGGTTGGAGGGCGTCCAGGACTTTCAGTCCTGCTAGGGTCAACCGGGTGGTGGTTAGAAGTCGGGCGTAGAATTCCGGCACAGGTTCCACATAGCCTTCCACGGGCTTTGGCATCCAGGCGGAGCCGCGGGCCATGGTATAACTCTGTTTCGCATACAGGATCGTATCATGCCGCAGTTGCGCCCAAGAAGCCAAGGCCGTCGTCATGCTCTTATCCTGCCAGGCCTCGGTGGTCATAAACGTCGGATATCCTTTACCGTAGGGCTCCAAGAGGGCTTTCAGGGCGTACAACCAGGACCAATAGGCGTTGCGGTTCCAATCGGCGGCCGAGAGGCTTTCAAACTGGCGAATAAGGTCTTCTAGGACCACATCGTACCGGAGGTTTTTGCCTTTGCGGAGGTCGGTTTCTGTGCCGTACTGATCATCGCCGAGCTGCTGGAGCCAATGGCGTGCTCGGCGGCTGCCCAGCCAGGCGGCCACATCCAATCCGCGTGGGAAGCCTCGGATCGGCCCGATCTGCGCCTGGACATAAGTAAACATTCCCTGCTGACCGCCTCGAGGCGGTCCAACCGTCGGAAAGACCAGTCGGCCCATGACATAGGAATCCGGTACAAACCGTTGGCCCATCAGGCGGAAGCCGGTCGTTTTGTCCAAGGCGGCCACCAATCGCTGCGGTTCGGCCCCAACGTAAGTGATCACATTGCCGGTCCCACCGTAAATGCTGGGTCCGCCCAGCTTGGCCAATTCCACTTGTAATTTTTGAAATGTGGTTTGCTCGGTCAATTGGGCCACATCCATCTTCGGGCCGAGCACTTTGCGCAGAGCGGCCTCATATTCGGCCACTCCTAGGTCGTCGGAAAAACCGACGTAGAAGGCGGTTACTGTGTAAATGCGTTGCCAGACCTTTCGTCCGGTCCGGCCGTCGGGCCATTTCTCCTGGAGAAACTTCACCGCATAGGCGGCGGCCAGGGTTTGCGCCTGGGCTTCGGTCGGCGGCACCAAAGCAGGCTGATCCTGCGGGCCGAACGGCTCTTCACCCTTAAGCAGGAAGGTCATTCGGCCAAACCACATCATGGCCAAAAAGTACCGCTTCAGCTCCTCGCTGCGGGTGTAATGCCCCCGGGGCACATACTGCGAAAAATCTTCACTATATCGGAAGACTGGCCAAGCCTGGTAGGCAGCTTCCTGCGGAGGCCAAAAACCTTCGTGCTTTTCGATCTTCTCCATCACTTCGCTGACAGAGCGGGCTATGGGGCCAGCCGGTTGCCAGTCCGGCTCCAAGCATTTTCGGCCCACCGCCGCCCAAACCCATCCCTTGGCTAGGGCCTGCTTTTCCAGCGGGTCTTTCGCCTTGCCATAGGCCGACTCATACCGATCCACCAGCATCGTGCACAAAACGACCATATCGGGATAAAACTCCCGTTGCTCAATGTCCATCAACGACTGGTCAAACTGCACCCGATACAAATGCAATAGGGTGTCTGTGGTAATGAAGATGGGAATTTCTAGCCGCTTCAGCACACCATACGGTTTGACGATGTCGTTCGGTCCCAGTCCCGGAGGAACCACACCCGGAAGGGCTTCCATGGGGACCACGACAAAACCGTTCTGCCGAAGCCGATCCACTGCCTCCGGACTCAGACGCAATTTTTTGAGCGCCTGTTCCGCATTGGCAACTTTAGAAATGTCCACCGGAAGCGGATAGGCCGGCACAGAGGGTTTCGTCTGCACAGAGACCGGCTGATAGTACTTGCCGAATTGGCCGGCCAATTTTTCCACTTGTTTTTGCGGAGCGGATTCCGTCTGGGCGGCCAACAATTCTCCAGGCCGACCCGTTACCATCCCCCAGGGATTGACCAGTTCCACCATCCCGGCCAAAACCCATACATAAGTCCACCATTTCACGCTCGTTTGTCCAGCGTTCATCTCCAGGGACTCCTTCGAAAAAGAGGACGATTCAGACCATTCAGACGCAACAGGGAAAACCTCAACGATGAACTCCACGGGAGCTGGCCCAGCACCCGATTGCGATAAACCAGACAGCGAAATGTTCGGAGTGGGTTCCGAAGGGGGCCTCGACGCGGAAGGGCGCATCGCCGAGGCGGCCGTTTCCGTGGAGGACCCACTGAGGCCATAGGGAGACGGCCTCGGCAGGGCTCCGCCGGCGGTTTGCCCCGGCTTGGAAGAAGATTCGGTCGTTTTTTGCGACGGACTCGGCAGGCCCTGGATGGCGGGTTGCCCCCGGGCCTGTCCGGGCCAGACGATCCGAACCAGCCCGGCAGGGGTTTCCACCAAAAAGGACTCTGGCCCCTGTCCTGCTGGAGCAGAGACCCCGACCGTCCCCTGCTCCAGGCGAACCCGAGAAGGCCCCACTATCTGGTATCGGGCATCCCCCCAAGGGTGCACTCGGTATCCAGCCGCCAAAAACCCCGAAACCAGAGCACCGCCTTGGGAGGGTTTTTGGACCACTGGCGGAACCTGCCCCGGACCAGGAGTTTTTATCCAGGCCAACAAGAACCCCATGCCTGCCAGCCCTACCAGGCACACAGCGGCCAGGGCCGTCCAACCTACCGGGCCAAAGGATTTCCAGAATCGTTGAGATTGGGGCTTTCTTTCGGGCCTGATGGGCTGAGCATCACCCAGCAGTTTGCTGGGGGAAATGGTGGGCCAATGGCTACCCAAGACCGGTCGCCCCTCCCTGGGCCGGATTTCCTCAGTCGGTTCCGGGCTGGTTAGAGGACTGGCGGCAGGGCTGATGGCGGGGGGCGTGGGGACGCCTGTTTCCTGCGGCGCCGACTGTCCGGCCAGTGCCGGTAACCCAGGCTCAGATTGTTGAGAGATTTCGGATTGCTGAGAGCTTCCGGCCTCAGAGGGCTGCAAGAGAGGAGAAATCGCATCGCCGGAATGCCTAGACTCTTGCAAAGCCGCAGCAATCCGCTCAAGCAGGTCTGGGTTGGGAGACCGGGGACGCAGTTGCCGAAGCTCCGCTTCCAGCTTCTGCCAGGACTCGTCCAGGTCTCTCGGTTCGTTCGGTTCATTAGGGAGTTGGTTAGGATCGTTCATGGCGGTTCTGGTAAGTTCACGCCGGGGCTAAGTCCTTCTGGGGGCCTGACACCCCCGTAAATTTGGACTGCCTTCTGGGAAGCCCCTCTCCAGTTGGGTTTGGAGGGCTTTCAAGGCGTACCGATACCGGCTTGCTGCGGTATGGGGGGAAGTGCCCATCACCTGGCCAATGGCCGAAAAGCTCAGGCCAGCCCAAATCTTCAGCACCACCACTTCCCGCTGTTCCTCCGGCAGGGCCGACAGGGCCTGTTGGACCTGCCGGGCCGATTCCTCCTGGATTAAGGAGGCCTCGACCGGTTCAAACCAGGCTTCTTGCCGGGGAGGGTGGCCGGAACCGGCGGATTGGCCCTGCCCGGCCGGCGGCATGGTGTGCCGCAGATGCCGGGCCGTCCGACGCCGCCAATCCTGCGCTACATTCCGCACACACCGGTACAAATACGCTGCGGGATCGTCCACCTGAGCCCGATGCGTCCAGAAGCGGACAAAGGCTTCTTGGACGATGTCTTCCGCCTCGGCCTGTGGACTCGTCCATTGACGGGCATACAACAACAAGGCCGGGCCGTGCTGCTCGAACCACTCGGTCCACAAAGAACTTGCTGGGTCCATCGTTGAGGCCTCACCTAGAGAGACGTTTTGGGGAGGCCGATTTGTCTAGGGTTTTTGATTTTTGACGCAGGTTTTTTCGGCTACAGAATCCAGCCGCCACCCAGCAGGCGATCCCCTTGGTAGCAGACAGCTGCCTGCCCCGGCGCTACGCCATAACAGGGCTGATGGAAGCGGACACGGAACCGGTCTGGTCCGAGCGGTTCCACGGCGGCCGGCGCCGCCGGAGTGCGGTATCGGATTTTTACTTCGGCTTCGAAGGCGCGATCTGGCGGCTCCACGAGCCAATGGACTCCGGAAGCCGTTAGCTCCCAGCGGGCCAGCTCCTCCCGGGCGCCGATGACCACGGTGCGGGTCTGGGGGTCGATGCGGACGACAAACCGTCGGTCCCCCAAAGCCACCCGGAGACCTTTGCGCTGGCCAATGGTAAAATGTTCAATTCCTGGATGTTGGCCTACCACCCGGCCATCCGTGGTAACAATCGGGCCGGAAGTGTCCAGACCAGGCCGACGCTGCCGCACAAGCCGGACATGATCCTGGTCCGGCACAAAGCAGATTTCTTGGCTTTCCGGCTTTTCGGCTACCCGAAGACCCCATTGGGCGGCCCAACTGCGGATCTGCTCTTTGCGGTATTCTCCCAGGGGTAATAGAATTCGGCCAAGCCGATGCCGAGGAATCCCAAAAAGTACATAAGACTGATCTTTTGTTTCGTCCACCCCGCGATAAAGGGCCAGTCCGTCCGATGCAGGCCGAATCTGGGCGTAATGGCCTGTGGCTACGTACTGGGCGCCGAGACCATCGGCATACTCGAACAGCTTGCCGAACTTGAGCTGCGTGTTGCACACAATGCACGGATTCGGCGTGCGACCGGACACATACTCCTGAACAAAATACTCGATGATCTGTTCAAACTCGTCCTGGAAGTTCAACACATAAAAAGGGATGCCCAGCCGATCGGCCACTCGGCGGGCGTCAGCCGCATCGGCCAGCGAACAGCAGGTTTTTATGGTGGTCTTTGCTCCCGGCGGATCGGCATGGGCTTCCGACCCCGCCGCCGAGAACCGGGAACCGGAACAGCAGAGGGTCTCAGACTGCCCGGCATGGGCTTCCGGCAGGCCGGAGAGTCCATGGCGCATGAACACGCCGATGACCTCATGGCCTTGCTGCTGCAAAAGCCAGGCAGCCACACTACTATCCACTCCACCGGACATTGCTGCTAGTATCCGCGCCACGCTTGAAATCCCTGCCGAAAAGAATGATCCTGAAGGATTCTTCTTTCGGTAATATTTTAGCCGAAGGAAGCAACTCGCCTCTCCCCGCCGTGGGAGAGGACGGCCCTATGTCTCATTCCTGCGTAAGCAGGAATCCAACTACGCCTCTCCCCTTGCCGTCGAGAGGCCGGCCAACCGACAGGTTGGCCGGGTGAGATGGTGAGATACTGTGTTGGGAGTCAAGGGGTTTTTTAGGGAAAATGGGGTATGACGGTGTTCATGGGGAAGCTCCGAGGGGGATTAGGGGTTGGGGGGGATTTCGGCGGCACAAGGAACCTGGACTGCTGCTTACGCATGCAGTGACACATCGCCCCCTTCATTCGGATAACTTGACTGTATCTACCGGAAGTAATGACCACAATTTGTTGGGTTTGAGCCGATTCTTACCCCCTACAAGTTGTGGCGGCTTGGCCGGGTAGATACAGTCAAACTAGGGATCCACATATAACAAAACAAATAGCGCAAAAAAAGCCTCACGGAGCGTAAAAGCTGCCCACTTGGCCTCCACCAGCGTCGCAGCAAACGGCCTCAACGCGGCAGAAGGAACCGTTTCCACGCTCAGGCAAGTCGGACAGAATTCCGCCGCCATCTCCTACAGAATGAGGAGTTCTGAAGAGTTCTACCAGAGCGTGCGACTTCCTTCGATATGATAAAAAATTATCCAATGGAGACGAGCGGGCTCGAACCGCCAACCCCTAGCTTGCAAAGCTAGTGCTCTCCCGGTTGAGCTACGTCCCCAGAAGTCTGCTGGCAGGTCGCCAGCAGCGGTGTTCCTCTGTGAATAATCAATCTCGTACCATTTTAGCCGAAGGGAGGGGTTCTTTTCTCCCTCTCCCCTGGCGCAAGAGGGTTAGGGTGAGGGGGACAGCAAAGGGGACAGCCGCCTTCTTTTCTCCCCCCTCACCCGGCCAGCCTAAACGGCTAGCCGGCCTCTCCCGTCAGGGAGGAGACAAGCACGGGACCTGACAAGCAGGTCCCTCCAATTGTCTCTTCATTCGGCTAATTTTGCCTCACCTGCTGTCTTCCCTGGTCGTCCAAAGGCCATCCCTATGGGTCATTCCCGCGCAAGCGGGAATCTAGGCAATATGGACTTCTCCTACTTTTTTCTGGACTGCCGCTTTCGCGGGAAGGACACCCTTCGCCCGGCTTCGCCTCGCTCTCAGCCGTCCTCTCCCGTCGGAGGAGAGGCAGATTGCTTCCTTCGGCTAAAATGTTATCCAAATCATTATATGCTATTTGCCGGTAAAGTAAAAGATGGCCTTTCGCCTGGTCCAAGGCCCATTGCCTATCTGGCCCGGCTCGCGGTCGGCTATGGATTACCCCCAGCAGAGCGGGATACCCAGCCCTCGCCAGGTCAGCCCCTGGATGTCTCAAGAGGGGAAGCAGCAGATTCCCAAGGCCCCATCTTGTCGGCTTCTGGGCCGGTGGTATATTAACGAAAGTTCGACAGGGCAGAAATCTTTTTTTACCAGCGCGTCTTATGGATCTTCGCAAGGGGGGAGACATTGCTCTCCCGGATTTTCCGCCACGAGTGGATTCCTTGCTTTTCCGAAGAGGAATAAAGATGCAGCCAGTCTGTCTTCCCATACGACATAGGCGGAGGAGAGAATGGGTGGATCGTGCGGCGAGGGAAGCAGCAGGCTTCCAAGAGAGTGCGGAACGATGTGGATTTTGTGGGTTTGGTAAGAGAGGTTTTCTGGAGGAATCACGATGAGTGCTTTTCCCGACATTCCGAAGATTCAGTATGAGGGGCCGAATTCGAAGAACCCGCTGGCCTTCCGACATTACAATCCGGACGAGCTGGTCGAGGGCAAACCAATGCGGGAAATCCTGCGTTTTAGCGTGGCCTTTTGGCACACGATGCGGGGCAGTGGAGCCGATCCGTTCGGGGCGCCGACCATGCTTCGGCCCTGGGAAGGCGGGCAGGACACCGTGGAAAATGCCCAGCGGCGGATTCGGGTGTTTTTTGAGTTCTGTAAAAAATTGGGGGCGCCGTTCTACTGTTTCCATGATCGAGATGTGGCCCCGGCTGGGGACACCCTGGCCGAGTGCCATCGTAATCTGGACGCCGTGGTCCAGGTGATCAAGGAGGAGCAGGAGCGGACGGGGATTCGACTTTTGTGGGGGACGGCCAATTTGTTCAGCCATCCCCGCTACATGCACGGTGCGGCCACCAGCCCGAATGCCGACGCCTTTGCCTATGCAGCGGCTCAGGTCAAAAAGGCCCTCGAAGTCACTAAAGAACTGGGCGGATCCGGTTACACGTTTTGGGGCGGACGGGAAGGTTACTCCACCCTGTGGAACACGGACATGAAACGGGAGTTGGACCACCTGGCCCGATTCTTGCACATGGCGGTCGAGTACGCCCAGGAGATCGGGTTTACGGGGCAATTCTACATCGAGCCCAAGCCGAAAGAACCCACCAAACATCAGTACGATTCCGATGCGGCGGCCTGCATCAACTTCCTGCGGGCCTACGGCCTAGAAAAGTACTTCAAACTGAATATCGAGACCAACCATGCCACCTTGGCGGGGCATAACGTCGAACATGAACTGGAATACGCCGGATACCAAGGCTTCCTTGGCTCGGTCGATGCCAATACGGGCGATATGCTCCTGGGATGGGATACGGATCAATTTCCCACCGATGTTTACATGACCACCAAGATCATGCTGGCCTTCCTGAAATATAAAGGCGGGCTGGCGCCGGGCGGAGTCAATTTCGACGCCAAGGTGCGCCGTGAAAGTTTCGAGCCGATCGACCTGTTCTACGCCCATATCGGCGGCATGGACACCTTTGCCAAGGGGCTGAAAATTGCCGCCCAAATCCGGGCCGACGGCGAACTGGACCGCTTGCTCCGCCAGCGCTACAGTTCCTGGGACAGCGGCATCGGAGCGGAAATCGAGGCCGGCAAACACAACTTCAAAACCTTGGAACAGTACATGTTGGCCAAGGGTGACGCCGCCCCCAACCAAAGCGGCCGACAAGAACTGCTGGAAAATATCGTGAATCGGTATGTCTTCTAGTGGAACGGTCGAAACAGCGCCCCTCTGAGGGGAGGAAATATCGCGTCTGGATATGGAAGAGGTTTCTTTCGATTTTCGGGCCGGTTGCGCACAAAAGGCACGAAGCAAATACCAGGAGAGCAGGGGGCCAATGCCTCTGCGGCTCTCCTTCCAGGTGGCAGGATACACCGGCGCAACCGGCCCGTTTTTCTTGGGATTTGCAAAGGTCGCTGTACGTTGAGTATAATATCTTCCTTTGTAACATTTTAGCCGAATGAATCACCGCGATGTGTCATTCCTGCGTAAGCAGGAATCTAGGCTTGTTCCCGCGGAAGCGGGAATCCAGCCTTATTCCCGCGTAAGCGGGAACCCAGGCAAGATGGAATTTTAGTTTCTGGACTGCCGCTTTCGCGGGAATGACACCCCTCAGCCGGCGGTGCCAAAGGCACTGCCGGCCTCTCCTGCCAGAGGAGAGGCGAGTGGCTTCATTCGGCTAAAGCGCTGCCTTCCTTTTAGTATCTTCAGAAAGAGATGGGCTGGGCTGATCGAGTTATGGTGTTGAAGCGGAGAAAGATAGGAGAAAGATAAAAGACAAGGTTTTTTCCCATGCTCCGAGTAGGTGTGGTTCGTGAACTGGCGGCGGGGGAGACCCGGGTGGCTTTAGTACCCAGCGTACTTCCGGCTCTCAAAAAAGCCGGTTTGGAGATCCTGATCGAAGCCGGGGCGGGCCAATGGGCCGGATATCCAGACGCCGAGTATGCCTCGCATGGCGGCCGGATTGTGGCCCGGGCCGAGGCCCTTCAAGCCGAGCTGCTTCTGATGGTTCGGGCTGCCGGCGATAACATGGACTGGCAGGCCGATCTAAGACAGCTTCGGGCCGGGCAGATCGTCATCGGCATGTGCGATCCGTTGGGCCAGCCGGAAGCCCTTCCCGTCTGGTCTCGGCAAGGGGTAACCCTATTTGCCCTGGAACTCCTGCCCCGGATCACCCGGGCGCAAAGCATGGATGTCCTTTCGTCGATGGCCACGGTGGCCGGCTACCGGGCGGTGGTTTTGGCGGCGGTGCATTTGCCCAGGATGTTTCCCATGCTGATGACGGCTGCCGGGACGATCCAGCCGGCCAAGGTATTGGTGATAGGAGCGGGAGTGGCCGGTTTGCAGGCCATTTCCACCGCCCGCCGTTTGGGCGGCGTGGTCTCGGCCTATGATGTTCGGCCAGCCGTCAAAGAACAGGTCCAAAGCCTGGGCGCTAAGTTCGTCGAATTGCCCCTGGAAACGGCCGAGGCGGAAGATCGCGGCGGCTATGCCCGCCAACTCGGCGAACAGTTCTACCAAAAACAGCGAGAGATGATGGCCCGTTGGGTTGCCGATAGTGATGTGGTGATCACCACAGCCATGATCCCCGGCCAACGGGCGCCGGTGTTGATTACGCAGGAGATGGTGGTTGGGATGCGGCCCGGCTCGGTCATCGTGGATCTGGCTGCCGAGCGGGGCGGCAATTGCGAACTGACCCAGCCCGGCCAAACCGTCCACCAGCACGGCGTTACCATCCTAGGACCGGTCAACCTGCCTGCCGAGGTCCCTTACCATGCCAGTCAAATGTACGCCAAAAATATTGCTACCTTTCTCCTGCACCTGTTGAATAAAGAGGGTCGGATCGACCTGGACCGGGACGACGAAATCCTCCGGGAAACCCTGGTCATCCGAGACGGCCAGATTGTCCATCCCAGAATTCGAGCACTCCTAGAAAACGTAGAAAGGACGTAATATTTCGGCCAAGCCAGAGGAGCTAGGGCCTGCATCGGTGCGTGGACGATAGGAAGAGAAGAACTAAAGTGTACGAAATATTTTAGCCGAATGGAGGGATCGGCTGTGTCATTCCTGCGTAAGCAGGAATCCAGATAACATGGCCTTCTACTGTCTGGATTCCCGCTTGCGGGGGAATGACATACTAGATAACTCCACATAATTGCGAAAGTGGTCCAAAGATGCGAAATACCTTCATTTCCGAGGCGCCAGGAGTCCAACCACTTCCGGTATTTTGTGGACTTATTTAGCTTTGCTCGCCAGGGGAGAAGCGAGTTGCTTCATTCGGCTAAAATGTTACAAGTGTACGTAAAATCTACACTCCACAATGAGACCATAGGAGAAGAAAATCATGAGTGGATGGGGAGTAAATACGATACTCGTTTTGTGGGCTACGGTGGAGGGTTCAGCGGCTTCGGAGGCAGCTCGAACCCCGCTGGTAGTGAATCTGGCCATCTTCATCTTGGCCTGTTTTGTCGGCTATGAGGTGATCACGAAGATTCCGCCGCTATTGCACACGCCGCTCATGTCCGGCTCGAACGCCATTTCGGGCATCACGTTAGTCGGCTCGTTGGTGGCGGCGGGCAGCGGATTTGCCGCCCTGTGGTCGGCCGATGCTGCCGTGTCCCTGTTGGGATTTTTAGCCGTGGTCTTTGCCACGATCAACGTAGTCGGCGGCTTTCTGGTCACCAACCGGATGTTGGAAATGTTCAAACGAAAAGAATAGGTGAACCAGATCCCATCAGACTTTCCCGTGGTGATAGTTTTTCCTAAAGGGATAAACATCTCGACTTGTTTCGGAAAACGTCGTCTTCCTCTCCGAAAGAGCGTGTTTCCCGTGTGATTTTCGCTAGAGGTCTCAGCGCGATGCCGAACATACCTTGGGAATTAAGTTATTTGGTATATCTGTTGGCGGCGGTGCTGTTTATCTTTTGTTTGAAGATGCTCTGCCATCCGCGCACGGCGGTTCGGGGGAATTGGACCGGTGCGGTGGGCATGTTGTTGGCCGTACTAGCCACGCTGCCGTTGGCCTTAAAAGAAGGCGCCGGCAAACCCATCGGGAGCACGCTGGGGGTGCTGTTGGCCGGGCTGATCGTCGGCGGGGTCATTGGCGCTGCCTTGGCCCTGCGGGTCCGTATGACCGCCATGCCGCAGATGGTGGCCCTGCTGAACGGTTTCGGCGGGGGAGCTTCGGTGCTGGTGGCCGGGGCAGAACTGCTCCAGCGAAACCTCAAGGAACTGCCAACCCCGTGGGATGTCGCTTTGGCCACTGTACTTTCAGGCATTATCGGCACGGTAACCTTTTTCGGCAGTCTGGTGGCCTTTGCCAAGTTGGAGGAGTATCGGTGGTTCCGGAAACCGATCCGGTATCCGGCCCAGCAGCCGATCAACGCCCTATTGGGGCTTGTGGTGCTGGGGCTTGGGGCGGCCAGTTTTCTGCAGCCGACCAGTGGCTGGCTCTATCTGGCCCTGGTGGCCGTCTGTTCCATCTTAGGGCTGACGCTGGTCAATCCGATCGGCGGGGCCGACATGCCGGTGGTCATTGCCATGCTGAACAGCTATTCTGGTCTTGCGGCGGCGGCTACCGGGTTTGTCATTAACAATGCGGTGCTGATCATTTCTGGAGCATTGGTGGGTGCGTCCGGGGTGATCCTGTCGCAACTGATGTGCAAGGCGATGAACCGGTCGCTGGTGAACGTGATCTTTGGCGTGTTTACGGCCGAAGAAGACCAGGCCAAAGCGGATGAAATTTACGCCGGTCGGGTGAAGGCCACCTCGGCGGAAGAAATCGCTATGCTCTTCGATAGTGCCCGGCGGGTGGTGTTTGTGCCGGGTTATGGAATGGCCGTTGCCCAGGCCCAACATGCCGTCAGCCAATTGGCCGCTCTGCTGGAAAGCCGAGGAGTGGACGTAGAGTTTGCCATCCATCCGGTGGCCGGTCGAATGCCTGGACATATGAATGTGCTTTTGGCCGAGGCGGAAGTGCCCTACGAAAAACTCAAAGAAATGGACGAAATCAACCCCACGTTTACGCAGACGGATGTGGCGGTGGTGATCGGGGCCAATGACGTGGTCAATCCGCTAGCCCGAACCGACCCCCATAGCCCGATTGCCGGGATGCCGATTCTGGACGTGGATAAGGCTCGGACGGTGGTGGTGATCAAACGGAGCCTCAGCCCCGGGTTTGCCGGCATCCCGAACCCGCTTTTTGCAGCGGACAATACCCTGATGTACTTTGCCGACGGCAAAAAGGCTATTCTCGACATCATCCAGGCGGTCAAAGAAGGCTAGCCTTCTCAGCAGCCCAACGGACTCCTCTATCACCCTCTCCTGCACGGCAGGGAGCAAAGGGCCTATTTGCCGCCATCCATGGGAAAAAGGTTGCCCTCCTGCTCGGCCCAGCCAAATGCAGAGGGGTTCTGGATTTCCCGACACCTCGGCAGGGATAAAATAAAGGTAACATTTTAGCCGAATGGTGGGACTATGGGTCATTCCTGCGAAAGCAGGAATCCAGATCACATGGCCTTGTATTTTCTGGATTCCCGCTTGCGCGGGAATGACACCCCTCACCCGGCGGTGCCAAAGGCACCGCTGGCCTCTCTCACGACGGGGAGAGGCAAATTGCTTCATTCGGCTAAAATGTTACCAATAAGGAAATATGTGGCTGTTTCGGGCATTCAAAAAAAGCCTTGTTCCGAGGCGGAAAAATCTCACCCATGAATGAAAACGATTTGAAAAAGACGCTTTTGCAGTGGATTCGACGTCCGGACTATCGTCCGATGAAAATTAATACATTGGTCCAGTATTTGGGCCTTTCCAAGCAAGCGGTAGGCAGTTTACGGAAGTTGATCAAACGGATGGCCGACCGGGGAGAACTGGCTTATGTGGGCGGCCGAGTGATGCAGGCCGGTCCGGCAGGCCCCACTCCAAAATCCGCCAGCCAATGGGTCGGCGTTTTCCGGCGGATGTCGGCCGGGCATGGATTTGTGCGGCTGAAAACGTCCGGCGGGGCGGAAAGCGAAACAGAAGATATTTACATTCCCGCCCAATATGCCGCCGATGCTTCCAGCGGCGACGAAGTCCTCGTGGAAATCAGCCGAGCACGGGGCCCCCAGGGAAAACTGCGGGGCCGGATCGTCCGCATCTTAGAACGGCAGACCTACCAATTTGTGGGCGTTTATTTTGAACGGGGCGGCCGGGGCTATGTGCAGGTGGACGGCACGGTGTTTGCCCGGCCCATTCCGGTCGGCGATCCGGGTGCCAAAAACGTCCAGCCCGACGACAAAGTCGTCTTCGAGATGGTCCGCTTTCCTTCGCCCTGGCAGGAAGGGGAAGGGGTGATCACCGAGGTGCTTGGCCCCCGAGGCCAACCGGGCGTTGATACCCTGTCGATCATTCGGGAATTCAACTTGCCGGATACCTTTCCCCCGGAGGTGCTGGAAGAAGCCCGTCGAGAAGCCGATGCGTTCCAGGAAGTCATCCCGCCTTGGCGCCGGGACCTGACGGCACTGACGATCATCACCATCGACCCGGAGGACGCCCGGGATTTCGACGACGCCATTTCCCTGGAGAAGCTGCCCAACGGCCATTGGCTTCTGGGGGTGCATATCGCGGATGTGTCGTATTTTGTGCGACCGGAGTCGGCTTTAGACGAGGAGGCCCGGCATCGAGCTACCAGCGTGTATCTGCCGGATCAGGTCCTACCGATGCTCCCGGAAGTCATCTCCAACAGCCTGGCCAGTCTGCAACCGGGCAAACTCCGCTATACCAAATCGGTCTTCCTCGAATATACCCCGGACGGAGACCGGGTGGCCGTGGAGTTTTGTCATTCGGCCATCCGAAGCGCCAAAAGATTAACATATGAACAAGTAGATGCTTTCCTGGCCGATCGGGCCAGTTGGCGCAAAGAGCTTGGGGCAAAGGTACATACCCTTTTGGGGCGGATGCATGAGTTGGCCATGATCCTTCGCCAACGCCGCATGGAGCGAGGCGCCCTGGAGTTGACGTTGCCGGAAGTGAAAATCCTCCTGGACGACCAAGGGCACGTCAGCGGCGCCCGAGTGATCGAGCACACCGAAAGCCATCAGATCATCGAAGAGTTCATGCTGGCGGCCAACGAGGCCGTGGCCGAAAGGCTGCGGGATGCTGGTGTGCCGTTTCTCCGCCGCATCCATAAACCGCCCACCTTGAAAAAATTGCGCGACCTGGCCGAGTTCCTCCAAGAATTGGGCCTAAAAACCAACAGTCTGGAAGACCGCTTCGAGCTGCAAAAGGTGCTCCAGCAGACGACCGGTCGGCCCGAACAGCACGCCGTCCACTATGCGGCGCTTCGCTCCTTGCAACGGGCTGTCTATAGTCCCGAATCGGAGGGCCACTTCGCCTTGGCCAGTTCCTGCTACTGCCACTTTACCTCGCCCATTCGACGATACCCGGACCTGACCGTGCATCGGCTTATAAGCGCTCTGCTGGACGGACGAAAACCACGAGGCGATATGGAACAATTGATCATCCTCGGACAACATTGCTCCGACCGGGAAGAACGAGCAGAAATGGCCGAACGGGAACTTACCAAATGGAAACTGCTCGCCTATCTGGAAAGCCGACTGGGTATGGAAATGGACGCCGTCATCACCGGCGTAGAAAGCTTCGGCCTTTTCGTCCAAGGACTCCAACTGCCCGCCGAAGGACTTATCCATGTGGATTCCCTCGTAGATGACTATTACTACTACGACCGCACCGCGCACAGCCTGTCGGGCCGACTCCACGGCAATCAGTTCCGTCTGGGCGATGTGGTCCGAGTGGCAGTTGCCCGGGTGGATTTGGATCGGCGGGAACTGGATTTCCGTCTGGTCGGTCCGGGCGGCAAAAAGAAACTCCCGTCCCCCGGCCTACGCCGACGCCGGCCATAAAACGCTTCTTTCTTAAAGGTCTTTCTCTCCCCCCATGGCAGTATCCTGCCTCCCAACTCCCCCCACACCGATGGGTTCTGGATGAGGCAAACCCCGGCTCACTCCTGCCCTTCAATAAACGCATAGCAAAGCACGTGGGTGACGGCGAAAAAGCAGTCTTCCAGTCGGCCCATGTGGCTTGTAGGGACCAGGATCGGCAAGTCCACCAGGTCTTTCAGTTGGCCGCCCCGGCTGGTGGTTAGCCCAATGGTCCGGCAGCCGATCGACTTGGCATACTCCACCGCCCGGAGCACATTGGCGCTGTTGCCGCTGCCGCTGATGCCGAGAAGCAGATCGCCCGGATGAGCAAAATTCTTCAACTGCTCGACGAACACCACCTCATAGCTGACATCGTTGGCATAGGCCATGATGGTGCCGGGACTGTCGCACAGGCTGATCATTTTGAATCGTTTGGCTCGACCATACGAGGCCCCTTTGATCACATCCACAACCATTTGCGATGCGATCAATGCACTGCCGCCGTTGCCGCAGGCATAGACCGTGCGGCCTGCATCCCGACACTCCCGGAGCCACCGAATCGCCTGAGCTATGGCTTGGCAATCCAGTTGGCCGATCGTCTGGATTAACTCCTCCACATACCCTCGTACAAAAGCTTCTTCTTGGTGGTTCATCGATACTCCTCGAACTCCGTCAAAGAATTTCCGTAACACTTTAGTTTGACTGTATCTACCCGGCCAAGCCCCCACAACTTGTAGGGGGTAAGAATCGGCTCAAACCCAACAGATGGTGGTAATTACTTCCGGTAGATACAGTCAAGCTAAAATGTTACAAATTTCCGAACACTCGCCGGAAAAAGGCCATAAAAAGGACTTTTTTCGGCCAAAGCCGATTCAACCTCTCCCTGCCTCCTTTTGGCAGGACAAAGCTTATAGGATTTCTTCAGCCTGGGGTACACATGAGGTCTAGTTTACTGAACTAGTCCTTATGAGGGAATGACAGGCCCCACCCCATCTTCTCCAGACGGGGATGAAAATCCCCTCCTCGAGCAGGCTGGAAAAAGCCCGTGGGCATCGAAACCAAAAAACCGATAAGGAGAATCCCCAAAATAGGGGATTTAGAAGTATCCAGAGGTTTTAGCAGGTGGCTGGGGGTCTCAGGCCGCTTTGGGTATTTTGTGGGATTCGGCCCAAGCCTGCAGGGAACGAGGATTCAATTTTCGGAAAAAGCATTTTTGCCCGTTTCGGTGTTCCACGAAGATCAGGCAGTCCGGATGAAGCATTCGTGGAACATAGAACCAGGCTTTGGACATGCTTTTAGGATCGACCTGGCTGGACACAAGGAGCAAATCCACCGGCCCGAGATAATTAGCTCGTTGGGACAGGACCGTCCAAGGGTCGCCTGGGTAGAGGCGGATTTGAGCGCCGGTTTGGCGGAGGATACGGTAAACCTGTTTGAGGGGGATTGGTTTCCCCCAGGGAGCAGGACGTGTTTCAAAAAGATCGATCCCTGTGTAAACCACTTGTTGGGCAGGTAATTGCCCCGAGATGACTTCCAGTAACCGTTGGGCCCTAACAGCCTTTCCCAAGCCAATCTCCATCAGATGGGTTGGTGGATGTCGATTCACGAGCCGATAGAGGAAACGGTCGCTTGCAGGATAGGAAAGATAGAAAAGATAGAAAAGCCGAAGTCGTTTCAAAATATCCAACCCTGGCCTCCATGCCAAACTTTGTTTCACCAGATACCTTTTCCTTTCCGACGGACTTGGAACGTGTATGGGATACTTTTTTCTGGAAGTATTTTGGTATCCTTTGTGCTTTTACCCACTAAGTGTTAGTTTATCTCCCCTGTTGGAGCAGTAATGCCATCAAAATAAAATATCTGCCCCCCCTAGAGAGTTAAATAAAAATATCTATAAAAATACATTTTCTAGGTATCTAAGTTCTGAGTCTGAAGGGAAGATTTTGATGTTTTTGGAATTTTCGGCCTGCTGGAGGAAGAAAATCAGTTGTTTTTTAAGCCTCCACAAAAGGGGGAGGCCCCTTCAAACTATCTTTGATCGCTTCTCTAAGATCAAAAGTCTTTTGGGGCCGTCTGTGGGGGAAAAAGGGTTCGTAGAGGGGGATCGAAGAAAGGGCTTTGTTCCCAAACCCTATGGAAAAGAAACCTTCTGAATTTATGGCGTATATTTATTTAATAGGGTAGCTTTTCTTTGACGACGTTTTCTACGTCCTTCCCTGCCTGAGCGAAAAAGTTTCAAGCAACTTCTAAATCGCTGGTTGGGATTGATCGGGAGTGTTTCACCGATGAGCAGAACCATTGAGACATCGTCGCCGGTCCGACGGAGCACCTTTATCGTTCGCCAGATGGAAGGCCCGCATGAAGTCCAAATCGCTCTCGACTGGGCGGCCGAGGAGGGCTGGAATCCAGGTTTGCATGATGCGGACTGTTTCTATGCGGCCGATCCGGAAGGTTTCTTCCTCGGTCTGCTCAGGGGAGAGCCTATTGCTGCCGGTTTTGCCGTCATCTATGACGATTTTCTCGCCTTTTTGGGTGGCTGCATTGTCCGGCCGGAATTCCGAGGCCAAGGCTACGGCATGCGCCTGATGCAAGTGATGCAAACCTATGTAGGGCGGCGGAACGTCGGTGTGGATGCTGTGCCGGGAATGGCCGAAAAATATATGCGGCTGGGGTTCCGAGAGGCTTTCCGGAATATTCGTTATGAGGCGAAAGCAGCAGGCCAGGATCGGCCGGGGATCGTCGATTTGCGGCGGATCCCGTTCCGGGAAGTGGCGGCTTATGACACGGTACATTTTGGAGCGGCTCGAATAGGTTTCTTGCGCCGGTGGATCAACCAACCGGAGGCGTTTGGTTTGGGAGCGATTCGGCAAGGTCGGTTGGCCGGGTTTGGAGTAGTCCGGGCTTGTCGCCGAGGATACCGGATTGGCCCCCTTTTTGCCGACGATCCAGCCACCGCCGACGACCTCTACCTGGCCCTCTGTCATCAGGTCGCTGGAAAACCAGTCGTCTTGGATGTGCCCCACCTGAATCCAGAAGCGGTCGCTTTGGCTCAGCGACAGAAAATGAAACCCGTCTGGGAACTAACCCGCATGTATTTGAAGGGAATGCCTGAACTCCCCCTCGAACGTATCTTTGGCATTACCACCCTAGAGTTAGGTTAAGCAATCCGAACAGCGGATCTATAGACATCATTCCTGCCTTGGCAGGAATCTTGCCGCTGGTGATCGGCTGCTTTTGCGAAGGGATTGTGGCATTGGCAGCAGAGATCAGTCGGTAGTCTCGCTACGGGCGGATGGGGCGGCGGCGGAAAGGGGGGGCGTCGGCGATGCCAGCAGAGATCCCTCGGCCTGCCAGCGGAGGATCGGTTTTCGGGCGGCTTGGACTTCGTCGGGTCGGCTGATCAGGGTGGTATGCGGCGCCTCATGGAGCAGCTCGGCCGGCTCGTGCAGAATCTGCTGGATCGCCTCGACAAATCCGTCCAGAGTGGCTTTGGATTCCGTCTCGGTCGGCTCGATCATCAGGGCTTCCTTGACAATCAGCGGAAAATACACCGTCGGCGCATGGAACCCGTAGTCCAAGAGCCGTTTAGCGATTTCCATAGCCGAGATGTTCCGCTCCGTTTTCAGCCGGGCTGCCGACGCCACCAATTCATGCATACACCGTCCGCCATGCGGCACAGGTAAAATGCCTTTCAGCCGGGCCAAGAGGTAATTGGCGTTCAGCACCGCCTGCTCGGCTACGCGTCGGAGTCCGTCCGGTCCGTGGCTTAAGATGTAGCAGACCATCCGGATCAAAATGCCCACGTTGCCGAAGAAACTCCGTACCCGGCCAATCGACTTGGGCTGATCGTAGTCCAGCCGATACATGCCGGTTTCCGTTCGCACCACTCGGGGCACAGGCAGATAGGGGGCCAGACGCTCGGAGACAGCAATCGGCCCGGCGCCGGGGCCGCCGGCGCCATGGGGAGTGCTGAAGGTTTTATGGGGGTTATAGTGCATCATGTCGGCCCCGAAATCGCCTGGCCGGGTCAGGCCCAGAATGGCGTTCATATTGGCCCCGTCCAGATACACCAAGCCGCCTACCTGATGGACCATCTGGCAGATGCGGGCGATATTCGGCTCAAACAGGCCCAGGGTATTCGGATTGGTGATCATAAAGACGGCGGTCTGCTCGTCCAGGTGTTTACGGAGGGCCTCCAGATCGACCATTCCTTGGCTGGTGCTGGGGATCGGGATGATGCGGAAGCCGGCCATAGCGGCGCTGGCCGGGTTGGTGCCATGGGCCACATCAGGAATCAATACGGTCGTTCGCTTTTGGCCGATGTCTCGCAAATAGGCTGCTGCCACCAAAAGGGCCGTCAGTTCCCCATGGGCGCCTGCTGCCGGTTGGAGCGAAACCGCCGGCAGGCCGGCGATCTCAGCCAACATCTCCTGGGCCTGATATAAAAGGGCCAAAATCCCTTGCCCCGTTTCGTCCGGCTGATAAGGATGGACCTCGGCAAACCCGGGCAACCCCGCCAGCCGGTCGTTCCGCTTCGGATTGTATTTCATCGTGCAGGAACCGAGCGGATAAAAGTGCGTATCCACCGACATATTGAGTTGAGAAAGGTTCACATAATGGCGAACCACATCTGGTTCGCTCAGTTCCGGCAAGGGCGGCGGTCGGTCGGCCAAGGCCTCTTGGGGAAGTAGCTCGCCCAAAGGGCGCTGGGGCACATCACAAACCGGCAAAAACGCTCCCCGTCGCCCCGGCCGAGATTGTTCAAATAAAAGTGCTGTGGCTTGCTGATTCCGCATGGCGAACTCACGACATGGAAAATTGGTAACCTTCTAAAAATCCCGTAACATTGTAGTTTGACTGTATCTACCCGGCCAAGCCCCCACAACTTGTAGGGGGTAAAAAACGGCTCAAACCCAACAGATTGTGGTAATGACTTCCGGTAGATACAGTCAAGTTCGTCGAATGAAGAGGCCCTTGGAGGCACCTGTTTGTCAGGTCCGCCGGGCCCTCCATTTGCCCCCTCACCCGGCCAACCTACGGTTGGGCGGGCTCTCCCACGGCGGGGAGAGGCGAGTGGCTTCCTTCGGCTAAAGTGTTACCGGATTCCTTTTATTCCAAGGCGTCGGCCCATCGGTTGATTTCTGCGAGCGTGCGTTTTTCGGTAACGGCCACCAACAGGGCGTCGGCAAGTTCTGGATACCATCGGTCCAGAGGCACACCGGCAAAGATGCCCTGCTCGGCTGCTGCCGACAGCAAATCGCTCAGATTCACTCCGGGGCGCCGGATCACAAACTCCTTAAAGAAGGGGCGATCAAAAACCGTCTGCCATCGGCCGGTTCGGCTGACCTGCTGGAGGGCGTAATGGGCCTTTTGCACACACAGGTGGGCCACTTCTTGCAGCCCGGCCGGACCCATCAGGGCGAGATAGATGCTGGCTCGAAGGGCCATCAGGCCCTGGTTGGTGCAGATATTGCTGGTGGCTTTTTCCCGGCGGATATGTTGTTCGCGGGTTTGCAAGGTGAGCACCCAGCAGCGTCGGCCTTGCCGATCGGTGGTTTGGCCGACCAGTCGGCCCGGCATCCGCCGCACCAGGCTTTCCCGACAAGCGAGAACGCCCAAATACGGTCCGCCAAAACTCATCGGAATCCCCAGGCATTGGCCTTCGGCTACGGCAATATCCGCGCCGTAGTCGCCCGGACGACGAAGCAGAGCCAGGCTGATCGGGTCAAAGACCACCACCGCCAAAGCGCCCGCCGCATGAGCTGCTTGGACCAGTTTTTCCGGCTCTTCCAGGCAGCCGAAAAAGTTCGGATGCTGAAAGACCACACAGGCGGTTTGGTCGTTCAGGGCGGCGGCCGCCTGTTCGGGCCGAATCACACCTTCCGGCGTGGGCAGCGTAAGAATTTCCGTAGGCAGATTGGCCAGGTAAGTGGCCAACGTCTGGCGGTATTCTGGATGCACATTGGCGGCGGTTACGACCCGGCCTTGCCGACCTGTAGCGGCCATCGCCATCAGCACCGCCTCGGCCACGGCGCTGGCCCCGTCATACAGACTGGCGTTGGATACGTCCATGCCGGTCAGTTGGGTGATCAGGGTTTGGTATTCAAAGAAGGCTTGCAAACTACCCTGGCTGGCTTCGGGCTGATACGGCGTGTAGGCCGTGTAGAACTCGCTTCGGGAAGCCAGGAAATCCACCACGGCCGGGATGAAATGGTCGTAGCTACCGGCGCCGAGAAAACAGGCGTCTTGGCCAGCCGGCCGATTCCGAGCCGCCAACTCCCCCATATGCCGGGTCAATTCCAGTTCGCTCATCCCAGCCGGCAGATTCAAGGGCCGACGAAGACGAATCTCCTCCGGGATCATCTCAAAAAGCTCTTCCACGGACCGGACGCCAATGGTCCGGAGCATTTCCTGTTGATCCGAGGGCGTACTGGACAAATAGGTCATCGAAACAGTTCCTCTCGATCAAGGACAAGGCAGTCCAACGGACTGCCGACTGGCCGAATGATTGAATATGATCCCGGCCGATTCAATGGCTTTCCGATTCACAGTGTTTTTGGTACTCGGCGGCATGGAGCAGATCATTCAGCCCAGCCGGGTCGGTAATCCGCACTTTGAAAAACCAGCCCTCTTGGTAGGGGTCGTCGGCCAGGTGTTCGAGTCGGTTTTCCAGTTCGGTGTTGACGGCCGTTACTTCGCCTTCGACAGGGCTGTAAATGGGACTGACGGCCTTGACCGATTCGATTTCGCCGGCCTCTTGGCCTGCCTGCAAGCGTCGGCCCACCGCCGGCAATTCCACATGCACCAGGTCTTTCAATGCGTCGATGGCAAAGGCGGTAATGCCTACCGTAGCCACGTTCTGGCCCACCGCTGCTTTTTCCACCCGGACCCATTCATGGGTTTTACTGTACAAAAGATCATCGGGAAATAGCAGTCCACTCATGGGAAAAATCCTTTCTTTCGAGCTTTCGTTCTCATGCGGACGTTTTCTTTTTTCGATTCCGATTATAGAACGGCAAGGGCACAACGCGAATGGGTTCTCGTTGGCCGCGGATATCCACCAGCAGTTCTGTCCCCGGCTCGGCGAACTCTGGCCGGACATATCCCATGGCGATGGACTTTTGTAATGTTGGGGAGAAGGTGCCACTGGTAACAAAGCCCACCTGTTCTTGGCCGTGCAGCAGCGGGCATCCTTGGCGGGCCACCCGTCGGCTGGCCAATTCCAACCCCACCAATTTCTTCTGGAGCGGCTGCTGCTGAAGCTGTTTGAGGGCGTCGCGGCCGGGAAAATCGTACCCAGTCAAATAACACGTATATTCCAGCCCAGCCTCAAACGGGTTAATCTCTTCGGTCAGTTCATGGCCATAAAGCGGCATACCGGCTTCCAGGCGCAGGGTGTCTCGAGCGCCCAACCCGATCGGCACCGCACCCAACGGTTTGCCGATCTCCAAGATCGCCTCCCACACGCCCCGGGCGATGGTTGCCCCGACGGCCAATTCGAAGCCGTCTTCGCCGGTATAACCGGTTCGGCTGATGATGCCGCCCTGCCGCTGTGCGGCCGGATGCAAAATACGCACCAAATGCCCTTTGTAATACCGCATGGAATCCAGATCGACATCCACCAGCGGCTGGAGCACATCCACTGCCCGAGGCCCCTGAATGGCGAACATGGCCCAAAGCCGGGTCAGATCGGTAAAGACCACCTCTTGACCGGGTGCGTTGGCCCGCTGGGGCGGCAAATGCTGATGCACCCATCGGACGATCTTCTCTCGATTGCCCGCATTGACGACCACCACATAGAACGGCTGGCCATACTCGTCATGGTAGTACCCGACCAGCACATCATCCATAATGCCGCCTTGGTAGTTGGTAATCAGCGAGTAGCGAATCTGGCCCAATTTGAGGTCGCCGACCCGACGGGTGAGCAGTTCGGCCAAAAACACGGCCGCTCCCGGCCCCTCAAACCGCAATCGGCCCATATGCGAAATATCGCCGATCCCGCACGCCGTCCGGGTGGCATGATGTTCCTGGATGATCGAGGTATAAAACAGCGGCATGGCCCAACCGGCAAACTCCGTCATCCGGGCCCCATGCGCCACATGCCACTCATAAAGCGGTGTCTTTAGTATCGCAGCAGATTCTCCGTCCATTGCCAATCCTTTGAAACGTTCCCGTTCGGAACATAGATTCCGATGGGCAAACCCTTTCTTTCCCCAGGAAAACATGGTATTTTAGCAAAGAGATTTTTGGCCGGGAAGGCCCCAAAAAGAGGGACGTGGCGAGCGGCTGATGCAGTCAAACGCCCAAAATCTCCCAACAACCTTGGCCGCAGCATACACGCCCCTAGACTGCCTTTCCCACGCACCGCCTCAGGAATGCCCAGGTGGTCTCCCGCTCCAGCGGTAATCCAGAAAGAAGAAACCCTCCTGGACCCGAATTCCTGGGCAGGCAGTAACACATCACGCCCCCCTTCGGCTAACGTGTTCCCTGATCACTAAAAAACCGGATCCCTGCCTTTGCGGAGAGGACAGGTTGCTTCCTTCGGCTCTATTAGGTCTATGGCCCCTTTTGCGAGGAGAGAACGACACATGAAAGCTCGAGCGACTTTTGGCTATCGTCTGGGTTGGAATGCGGCCATTTTGGTTTCCATGGCAGTCATGGGGGCAGGCGGCGTGAGTCGGCATCCCCAAGCGGCCTATGCAGCGGAAGCCTCTGAGATCGCTCCGCTTGGCCAACCGATCGATCGTGTTTCCTCCCCAATAGAAAGACCTTGTTGTAGCAACGCAGCTCAGCGGTCTGTTGCTTCTGCATCGGTCCAAGCCGAACCGGCGGGCGAAAAACAGCCTTCCGCCCCGGCAAAAGCGGAGTCCGCCTCAGACAAACCGACACCAGAACACAAGGAAGTCCAAGGCGTCTGGCGTCCCTTGTTCAACGGCAAAGACCTCCAGGGTTGGACCCCCAAAATCCGAGGGTTCCCCCTGGGCGAAAACTACGGCAATACCTTCCGTGTGGAAAACGGCGTACTGAAAGTCGTCTATGAACCGGACAAATATCCCAAGTTCGACAACCGGTTCGGCCATCTGTTTTACCGGGAGAAGTTTTCCCATTATCGGCTTCGGGTGGAGTATCGGTTTGTCGGCCAGCAGTGTGCGGGCGGTCCCGGTTGGGCCTTCCGCAATAGCGGTATCATGCTGCATTGCCAAGACCCGAAAACCATGACCGTGGAACAATCGTTCCCTGTGTCCATCGAAGTCCAACTGCTAGGCGGCGGAGGCACCGGCCAGCGGCCCACCGCCAACCTCTGCACCCCCGGCACCCATGTGGTAATGGACGGCAAACTCTTTACGCCCCACTGCACCAACTCCCGTTCCAAAACCTACCACGGCGACCAATGGGTTACTGTGGAAGTCGAAGTCCATGGCGCTGGCGCCATCCGCCATTATGTCAACGGCGAACTGGTGCTCGAATACGAAAAACCCCAATTGGACGACCGGGACCCCGACGCCAAACGTCTGCTGGCGGCCGGCGCCGACCGACTCCTGAAGGAAGGCTACATCGCCCTGCAAAGCGAAAGCCACCCGATCGAGTTCCGCAAAGTGGAAATGATGGTTCTGCCGGAATCGGCCGGAAAATAAAGGTTTCTCGCAGAGGGGCGGATCCATGTCCAAGCCTTAATGCCTAGAGAATTTCTCCTGGGCGATATGGCTTCTGAGGTTCAAAGGCCGAGGGTATCATAGCGGTCGGGGCAGCCAAAGGGACCCGCTAGGGACCGGACTATGTCGGCAAGGTGTGCCTCTACGGATTCCACCGTTTCCTTTTCAGGACCCCGCCGGCCTTCTACCGAGTGTTCGAAACGGTCGCCGTCGCTTCCGCCGTCGATTAGCTATGTGCCGTTCATGGTGGTGTTGGCGGCCGCTTCGGCGGGCATTACGGCCGATCGGTACGCTCCGATTTCATGGGACGTATGGATTGGCTTGGGATTAGGTAGTCTGGCTCTCTGGGCTGTCTGTTGGACCAGGCGGCGGGATCGCCTGGCCGGGCTGGCTATTCTGCTTGCCGTCGGTTCTGCCGGCGCCCTCTGGCATCATCTGCACTGGAGGTTTTTTAATCCCTGGGAAATTGCTCGGTATGCAGGCTGGAACCAAACCGCGGCCCATTCGGATCGATCGGACCGCCTGGAAACTCTTTCCCAAAGCAAAACCGATCCCCAGCCCAAAACAAGTCCTCGGTCTGATCCCACTCCCCAGATCGAATCCCCAGGAGAAATAATCTCTGAAGGGGGAGTTAGCGCGCTGGGAGACATGGGACTGTCGGCTTTTTCTCTTGAACCGGTCGCCTTGGAAGCCATTGTCATAAGCACCCCGTATTCTGTGCCTCTGTCCGGCGTGGCTGTTTGGCAGCGAGAAAAAGACCTCAAGTTGTTTCGGTTCTATGTGGAGGTTTGCCGGATTCGATGCCGGACGGAATGGCGGCCTGCGGCAGGGCGGGTATTAGTGCGGATCAACGCCCGTCGGCTCGAAGAGCTGACGGGCCGGTTTGGACTGGGCGACCGGGTGCGGATATTCGGCCAATTGGGTCGGATTGCTCCCCCGGCCAATCCGGGAGAATACGACTTTGCCAGTTCCGCCCGGAGTTATCGGGTCCTGTGTACGCTGAGTTGTATGGGGCCAGAATGTATGGAACTGATTACCCCGGCGCCTTGGTATCGACCGGATCGTCTGCTGGAGGCTATTCGGCGAGAAGTCGCCCGGCACTTCTTGGACCATGTACCGAGGCCCGCCAACTCCGATTCTGAGTCGTCCATCCCTCAACTGGCTGGTACCATCCTGCTGGGCCTCCGGGAAGAACTGCCTCCTGACTCTACCGAGCCTTTTGTCCGAACCGGTATGGTCCATTTTCTGTCGATCTCCGGGTTGCACGTGGGGATGATGGCGTTGGTGGTGATGGGGCTGATGCGGTTGGTAAGAGCAAGCCGATCGGTAGAAATTCTGGCGATTGCTGCGGTGTGTGTAGGCTACATGTTGGTTTCCGGCGCCCGACCGCCCACGGTGCGGGCCACGGTGTTGGTGGAACTGGGGTGTCTGGCTGCCTTGGTGGGCCGCCGCCCTTTGGGATGGAACACCTTGGCCGCGGCTGGGCTAGTGATCCTGGCCTGGAATCCGGCGGAACTGTTCCGGCTAGGAACCCAACTCTCGTTTCTTTGCGTGGCCGTCCTGTTGACCCTGTTCCCTGAAGGGCAATTTGGTTGGCCTCGCCCGCCAAAGCCAGCGATGGAAACCGCCGTTTTAGCTCCTTTTTGGCTTCACAAGTTGCATAAGCTCCTTCCCTGGAACCGTCCGGTCCCCGAGGGTCGGGATTCCGTTTGGCGTCTCTTGCGCCGTTGGAAAGAGTATTTGGGGACTTGGTTTGGACCGTTGGATAGCGCGGATCCGCTGGATCGGCTGATTCTTAGAACCATGAGCCGACCGGAACGTTGGATCCGTCAGTTTGTTCGAGGGACAGGCTTTTTGTTTCTCTCCGGAGCGGCGATCTGGGTGGTTGTTTTGCCGTTGATCATGGCCAATATCCATCTCATTCCCCTATCGGGACTGCTTCTGAACGTATTGGCCTGGCCCCTGATGCTCGTTTCGCTGGGCAGCGGATTCCTTTTCGTCATGGTCGGATGGGTCTGGTCTCCGGTAGGACGCTTCTTGGCCTGGATATGTTCTGGGGGGTTGTACGTTTTGGAAAGACTTATCCGGGGGGCAATGGATTGGCCCGGCAGTTATTTCTGGACGCCTGGACCGGCGACGTGGTGGCTCGTAGGGTTTTACGGCGGATTGGCCGCTTGGTTGGTGTATTTTCGCCGTCGGCTTCGGACCCGATGGGCTTGGCTGGCCCTGAGCCTGTGGGGCCTTCTGGGGTGGACGGCGGGACCTCTCCTTCGATGGGTTCGGCCTGCCGAGCCGGGCCAATGGGAATGTGCGTTTTTGTCGGTGGGCCACGGACTGGCCGTGGTGGTGCATTTGCCGGACGGCCAAACCTGGCTCTACGACGCCGGCGCCATGGCCCCCCCCGGGCCCACCGCCCACCGGATCGCCTGCTACCTCTGGTCCCGAGGCGTTACTCGGTTAGACGCCGTTTTCCTCAGCCATCTGGACCAGGACCACTACAACGCCCTGCCAGAACTCGTGGAACGGATTCCTGCGGCCCGGGTCGTGATGACTTCGGGAATGGCCGTGGAAATCGCCCGGCTGTGGAAAGAACACGAAAACCAGCCGAAACAAACCTCCGATGGGTCCAAGGAACAAGAAGAAGCCATGTCGGCGGCAGAAAGACCTTTCCCCTCCGTGCGGTCATTCGAGACGGCTGCTGCTGGCGACTCTCCGCCGTCCATCCGATTGTACGAGGCGATTCGCCGATCGAAGACGACGATTTATACCGTTCAGGCCCCTTGCCGATGGCAGGTCAGTCCCCAGATCCACGTGTGGGTTTTCCATCCGCCCCCGGAGGGAGTACCTGCCAACAACAACGCCAATAGCTTGGTGCTGGGCATTGAGGCACATGGCCGACGGGTGCTGCTTACCGGCGATCTGGAACCGCCTGGCACATCCCGACTCTTGAAACAAGCAGCCTGGGATTGTGATCTGGCCCTGGCCCCGCATCATGGAAGTCGAAAAAGCGAACCGACAACGCTGGCCCGATGGTGCCGGCCCGAATGGATCGTCATTAGCGGCGGGCGGATGCTCCCGACATATACGGCCGAAAAGGAGTACCTCGCCGCCGGCGCCCAGGTGCGGCACACCGGCCGACATGGGGCTGTGCTGGTTGAACTCTCCGCTCACCAAGTACGGGTGCAAACTCAATGGACGCTGATTCCGCCATAATCTTCTTTCGTAGTGTTTTGGCCGAATGGAGATTCCCATGGAGGGGCACGCCCGCCCGGTGTGTAACTTGGCTAATTTGACTGTATCTACCCGGCCAAGCCCCCACAACTTGTAGGGGGTAAGAATCGGCTCAAACCCAACCGATTGGGGTCATTACTTCCGGTAGATACAGTCAAGCTAAAATGGTACCCATTTCTAGGCCGTTCGATTGCATTGGGGCGATGGGCGGTTCATAATAATCTCCATGGGGTTGACGGTATCCACCGGGACCAATTGCCCCAATCTGGGCAGTCCGAGCGAGTTAGCCCATCCAAGTCGTGGGGCCCTGGCCGGGGGGATACAGTCCAATTCGATGCCGTTTTGGGAAAACGAGGGTTTGAAGGTCGTCTTTTTCAAGGAGATGGAACAATGCAATGCATGAAAAAGTGGAGTTGGTGGGTGTTGTTGGGCGGCGGTCTGGCGGCGGGTTGGCTGGCCGGGCAGACCACGAGTTTTTCTTCGGCGGCCGGCGAAGAAGCTGCTGGCCGGGCTTTACCACGGTATCTGGTCCACGATGTCTATTTCACTTTGAAGGATAAATCTCCGGAGTCGAAGGCTGCCTTTGTGGAAGCTTGCAAAAAATACCTTTCTGGCCACAAAGACACGGTATGGTTTGCCGCCGGCGTGCGGGCCGGGGAGTTCCAACGCCAAGTCAACGACCAGGAGTTCGACGTAGCCTTGCAGGTGGTCTTTAAAGACAAGGCAGCCCATGACGCCTACCAAGAGCATCCCCGGCATCTGAAATTCATCGAAGAAAACAAAGACCGGTGGAGCAAGGTGCGGGTGTGCGATTGGTATCTGGAGGCCAGCGACCACGGGGCCGTCCTCATGCCGCAAAAATAGATAAGCCGGCCGCCACGTATCAGCAACGGAGAGGTCGCGGGCCTACGGCGTTTCGGCCTGGCGGCGCAGGGTCTCGATGAGCCGACGCATGTCGGCCGGCAGGGGCGATTCCAACAGAAGTTCCTCGTCCGTGATCGGATGGCGGAAGCCCAACTGGGCGGCGTGGAGCATGTGTCGCTGGGCGCCAGAAGGGTCAGGCGTAGGCTTGCCGCCCAAGGGATAGGTGTATATCTTTTCTCCACAGACCCTATGCCCAGCCTCGGATAGATGAATGCGGATTTGATGGGTCCGGCCGGTTTCCAATCGGCACTCCAGCAGCGTGTACCCAGGCAGATATTCCAGGGGGCGGACATGGGTAACGGCCTCTTGTCCCCGGCCCGGCTGGGGACTGCTGCCGCGTAGGCCGTCGCCTCGGTCGCGCAGAAGATACGATCGGATCGTTTGTTCTTCGACCCGGCCTAGAACGAGGGCCAGATAAACCCGATGAATCTCGTGCTTTCGGAACATCGGCACGAGCTTCTGATAGGCGTCTGACGAGAGGGCGAAAAGCACAAGTCCGCTGGTGTCCCGGTCGAGCCGATGCACCGGATAAATCCGATAAGGCCATCGGGACCGTCCGCCCGTTGGCGGGCGCCGCTTTTTGGCAGGGGCGGAACGGTCTGGCAGTTTTTTCGGACGATGGGCGTCCTGAAGAATTGCCAGGAGCATTTCGTCCAAGGTGGGCTGAAGTTGACGGCGGCGACGTGGCCAGCGACGCTCCTCGGGATGCCGAAGCGTGGTGATGCCGGCCGGCTTATCCACCACCACCAGATGCCGGTCCTGATAAACAATCTGGATGTCTTCTGGACGCACGGGTGCGGCCCGCGCCTGGCGCCAAACGGCGACCACATCTCCTGCTTTGAGCCGCCGGGCGTCATCTGTACACAAATTGCCGTTGACTTGTACATGCCGATGGTGGATCAGCCGACGCACCTGCGACCAACTCAACTCCGGCCGGACCCGACGCAGCAACGCCGCCAAGGTCCACCCGGCGTATTCTTCCGGCACATGATAATTTTGTTTTTGGGCTTCGGTCATCACAAGCCAACCGCCGCATAGAATCTGCGACCACAAAGCGGATTCGCGTGTACTGGTTAAATTTTTCGTCCTAGCGAAACCATCGGGGAAGAGGCGGGAGGAGAGAGCGTGTTTCTGGCGGGGCGGCCAGACGCATGAGCAACGTTTCCAGCACCAGGCGGGGCGGCAAAGCGCTGCCGCCTTTGAGGGCCAAATCCGTTTCCAAAAGCCACGGGTAGAGGTGAACGCCTCGAACCCGGCCTAATCGGCGAAGTTGGGCCTCGGCCTTTTCCAGGAAATATACAGGGCAGCCGACTTGCCGAAGGGCCTCCCGCAGCGAAAGACGCTCGCCAGTCGCTTCGGCGTCCAAGATTTTTCGGGTGGCGGCGGCAAACCGCCGCAGCGCGGCGCTGATCTGGGCCGCCAGTCCCACCGGCGTTTCTCCCGCCAAAAGCAGCCGATCTAAATACGTGAGCGCTTCGGCCAGGTTGCCGGCCAAGGCGGCGTCCAGCACTTCCCAGATGGTTTTCGTCCGCCAAGAGCCGCTGTACTGTTCCACCTGCTCCGGCAAAACTTGTCCATTCGGACCAACCACCAGGGCCAACTTTTGCAATTCCTGGTCCAATAGGCCCAGTTCGGTTCCGACCCAATCCAGAAGCAATTGGGCAGCATCCGAATCCAGACGGATATGGTACGTTTGCCGGGCCCATTGGGTAAGCCAATGAGGAATCTGAGACGCTTTGAGCGGGCTGCCATCGATGGTCCAGCCGGTCTTGGCGACCGCTTTGGCCAAGCGTGTGTTCGAGGGCCAACTTTTGACCTCTAAGACCAATACGCTGCTGGCGCACGGATGATCGACATACTCTTCCAGTTCGGTTCGATATCGGCTGACGAAGGGATCGGCTTCTTCCAGCACGATCAGTCGGCGAGACGGGCCGAACATCGCTAAGGTGAAAAGTCCTCCGGCCACCGTGCGCCAATCCGCCTGGGTTCCGGAGAACCTTTCTATCGAGAAATCCACTTCCTTTTGGCTTGCCAGGTGGCCCTGAAGCCAACGGAGCACCTGACGTTTGAAAAACGTTTCCTCGCCGAAGACCACACAGACCGCCGGGATAGGATCGTTGGGCGGAGAGGATAAAAAATCTTTTGCGGAAAACGGTTGCGGCATGGAAGTAGGTTTCTCCCCGGAAGGACCGCCTATCCAGCCTGAGGCCGGATAGGATGGCGATCCGTCCCCAGAAAGACGCTCAAGGACCACCTACCCATCATAATCCCTCGAAGATACCTTCCCTAGCGGGGGCGGATTTGCAGAGATCGACGGTCCCTTTTCCGACCGGGAGGCCTACTTCGCCGTTTTTTTCGCCGAAACAGGCCGCTTCGATTGAGGTGACGCCGCCGGCGGTTTGGCTTCGGGGCCAGGGGCTTGAGGCGGAAGGGGATCGTTAGCCTGGGGTGGTTGAGGGGGGCCCGGCGGCTTGGCTGGAGGAGCGGCCTCGTGCGGCTTGGCTGGAGGCCCCGGCTGCTCAGCCGGTTTGCCCGCCTCAGCCCCTCCAGGCGCCTGGGGTACTTGGGGGAAAGGCAAGAGGGGTTTGTTTTCTGGGCCGGGCTGTTCGGCTGGCTTGGCCGAGGCCTGAGGCGGCACCCCCGTATCCACCAGCACATACCCCGCCCAAAAGAAAGGATGATTCGCTTTGGGAGGTTCTTCCTCAGGATTGGGCTTTTTCAGACGGGGTTCCGCATCGGGATTGAGCTTTTGGTTGGCCGTTAGTAATACGGCCCGTTGCCAGGCGTCGGCTGCCGTGGTGTGGGGGATTTCCTGAACGAATTCCCGCATCAGATCGAAAGTGGTTTGTCCTGCGGTCCGCCATCGGCTCAACAGGACGGTCCTGGCCCCATTGGTCATTAGCCCACAGAGCGGCAAAAAGATGTCCATCCCGGGACCTAAGGGGGGGGTCTGTTTCAGGGCGGTTTCTGCCGCCGTATGGTAGCCGGGCAAAAGGATCACATCCGGCCCGCCGAACGGCAAGGGAAACCAATCTTCCAAGTTATTCCCAGGTTTATTCCGATCGAAAGGGATCGGCGGCCACCGATAGGGACCTTGACTGGAAGGAGGCAGATCGTCCAGGACGATCAGTTGATCCATCCACACCCCATAGACGCTGGTGGGGCCGGGGAGCGGCGTGCGAAGAGCAGAACAGCCAGGCGTGACTCGACTCAACTTTTCATACGCCTCTTGAGCCACCCGATCTTCATCCCGGGGAAACAGCCGCCCGAGTGCCACCGCGGTTTTAGGCGAAGGGCGTCGGCCCCGGCCGTCCGGCACGGCAAAAGAGGCCATCGGCAAATAACGAATCCGCATCCGCAAAATCAGAGGCTCCCACGGTTGGTTGGCGGCTGCTTCGTGAACGGGCAGCGATTCGAACGGCACATACCAGAGCCAAGCATCCGGCACGAGAATCAATTCTTCTATTTGGGTCAGATCGGCCTTAGAGCCTTCCATCAGCATCCGGAGAAGTTTTTGGGCGGAGAGTTTCCATTTGGGATCGGCCAGTTCTTTTACCGAAAGTTCCCGATTGCCTTCATAATGGCCCAATTCTCGCAGAAGGCTTTGGGCCAGTTTGGCAGCTCCGGCGGGGGATTTCACTTGCCAATAGCTATACCGTCCATCCGCCAGGAAAAAACCATACAGCGATCGTGATGTACTGAAAAATACCAGCAGGGCCCCGCCCTTCGGCAAACTGGAAAGAATCTCCTTGGCAGACTTCATCGGAGGAAAGACCAGATCGCTGGGTTCCCGACGCAAGGCCATCTGGTAAATCAACGCCTCTTGGAGGACACTGATCTGGGCGAGCTGATCCAGGGCCTTGGCTTGAGCCTGCTGGGCGGCAGGTTCTTCCGGAACCAAAGGACCGGCGGCTAAAGCCTGACGGATTTGCTGCGCTTGTCGGCTGAGTTGCTCATAAGCAGGATAAGCGGCCAAAAAGTTTTGCCGTTGCAGCCGGGCGGTTGTCGGCAGAATCTCCGGCGGCGCTTCGAGAATCCATCGTAACGAATCCACTCGGCCGCCCAACGCAAGCGTGGTTAAAAACCGATGCCGACGCAGTCGCTCCGCAATTTCCAGGGCCGTCTCAAACTCCTTCCGCTCCAAGGCCACCTCAAACCAATGTTCATAGGGGCCGGGATGGGGCGTGGCTAAGACGGCCAACGACTCCATCGGATCGAAGGCCCAATCCGTAGGCTGCGGGTCTCGGAGGACCAACGTAAATAAATCCATGGCGCTGCGGGAAGTCAACCGACCGGCCAAAAAAAGACGGTCCACCAGACCAATATGAAAAAGGCGATGCGCCCCCTTTTGCATGTAGGCCATGGCCCCGGCCAGCGCCTCTTGGGCGGCGGGAAGTTTTTGTTGTTGCAAGAGCACCAAGGCAGAAAGATAACGATGCCGAGCGCCGATCCAGCCGTCGCCCATCCGGCGTCGGCCTACGGTGAGCTTACACTCTTCCAACAAACCGGCGGCTAAGGGCGTAGCGCCCCGCACCGCTTGCTGTTCGGCCGCCAGCAACAGCAACGAGGCGCGAAGCTGCCGATAGTCTTTCATTTTTGCCCAGGCAATGGCCGACTCCAACGGCGGATAAATCCCTTGAGCGTTGGAGATCAGATGGTTGACCGCTCCACAGCGGAAAGCTTCCTCCAGCACGGCCAGGTCGCCCGCATTGGCCGCCGCATACGTCGCCTCCTCAAAATACCGAGCCGCCTCAGCGTGTTGCCCCTTGATTGCTGCCTGTTTTCCGAGTTCTAACAGGGCCACACAGGTCATCGGATGCTCAAACTCCCCGGCCGCCAGAAGCGAACGTTGCAATAAAGGCAAACCTTGTTCTGGCTTTCCGGCAGCCAGAAGGGCCAACCCTGCCTGAACATCAATCCAACATTCCGACCAATGGTTGGGTGGGCCAGGTCGCCGGGAAAGTTTAGTAGCGATCTCTTGGATCAACGGGTCCTGGGGACAGGTAGGCCCCATCAGTTCCGCATACCGTCGGATGGCCAAGCAGGTGGTCCGGACAATCTCGGCCGGCTGGATCGGCGAGAGCATCGGCGGTCGAATCACTCCCCCCTCTCGCACCACCCGGTTATTATCCAATTGGCCTTGGGCGATCAGCATCCGGTTGGGAATCTGGGCCAAGCGGACATTCCGTTTGCTCACCCCCCAAGGCACTCGCACATAAGCCCCCACCCCGGCAGGAGTTAACTGGGGCGGAAATTGGACGTAGATCATCCAATCCGGATACGCCGCATAAAGTTTCAGTGCTGCCGTATAATGTTCCAGGGCCTGGCTCAGATCCCCCATATGGTAGTAACATTCTCCCGCCATGGTGTAATAGCAAATCGAGTCGATCCATCGAGCATCCACCGTTTTAATGGCCGAGCGAATCTCCTCCTGAAATCCCCGAAGGGCATCCTGATATTCCCCCTCATAGAAAAAGCGGAAGACCCCATAATAGGTGGCGGAGGGACACATGCGGTCTGCCGATCCGCCATAGGCGAATGACCCGGAAGAGCCGACCCACAAGGCCCCTAATAAACCCATCCCCAATGCGATTAACCTCCCCCCAGACGAGTTGCCTCGGTTCACTCGAAAGAACATAGTCATGGCTCCTTGGGGGTAACCTCTGGGCAGAGTGCTGTTTCCAGGATTGCAAAAGAAACTTTCTTCACCCGTCGCCTGCTGAAAAGAACTCGCCCCTAGACTTCCGAAAACCGCAAATCTTCGTAACCTTCCGGTGATCCTATCCGACGTAACGGTTGGGTTGGCATTCCCATTCAGGGGGGTGCCGCGGTTTTGCCGTTCTCCAAAAACCCTTCCCGTAGGGGAACATTTTAGCCGAATGGAGGGGCTATGGGTCATTCCTGCGCAAGCAGGAATCCAGGTAATAGGGAGAGTTTTACTCCTTTCTGGATTCCCGCTTTCGCGGGAATGACACCCCTCACCCGGCCTGGCCTTTGGCCAGGCCGGCCTCTCCCGCCAGGGGAGAGGCGATTTGCTTCATTCGGCTAAAATGTTATCCCGTCGGTTTTTTCCAGCGACCACACCTTCCTTTTATGATACTTTGCCGGGAGTTTTTATGACATCGCCTCTATTCCGGCGAGCTTCTTAAAAAGCTGCTAAAGTTTTCTTGCAAAGACAGTCGATAACGATCCTACCGGTTGTATGGGTTCCGGAGGTTTTTATTGCCGGAACACAATATCCAAGTGGAGGTAGGCTGATGATCTGCGGGAAACGAACAAAACACCTCCTAGGGGGTGGACTGATAGGCGTAGGACTCCTCTTAGGAGTCTTCGGCCTATGCGGATGCCAAGTGGATGTTGGCGGCCAAACTCTACCCAGTCCTTATTATATGCACGATGATGTGCAATATTTCGCCCCGGGATTGGATTTTAAGTTAGCCCGGGAAGCGGCAGCTCTCAAACAAGCCGCCCAACAACCACCAGCACCTCGTCGGTAACCCCCTATCAGCCCCACCGCAGGGAGAAGCAGGTAGAAAAGGTGAAGGGTTCTCCTCGGTCGGAAGGAGACGGCTTCAGGTATTGCCCATACAAACAGAGCCTTCAACAGTATCCTGAGGAGGTCGGATTTCCTGGCCTTGTGATTTCGGGGGGGGCCGGGCCAGGAAACCCGACCTCCTTCCATTTTAAGAACCACTCCGGCCTGCAAAGATGGGGACCGTGCATTTCCCAAAGGGCCGGAAGGCAAAGAGAACCTGTCAAAACTTTCTGTTGAGGACAAAAAGGCCGGAACGCAAAAACACAAACTAAGAAAAATAGACAAAATATAGAGGCTGTGCGCACTTCATGAGGGAACCACCTGTTGTTTCTCCGAATCTGATTATAGGATGTTCCTCTGTCCCGAAAAGCCGGAGGCCCCCCGGATGAAAGGACCCCACGATGGAGGAGTGGAATCTTGCGCCGGCAGCCCAGCAGTGGGTCAATGTGGTGCTGATTTGGGTGGGATTTGGGATGGTCGCCGGGCTGTTGGCTCGGATATTGATTCCCAGTCCGTCTTCGGTAGGGCCTATAGCCACCCTGGTGATCGGGATGGTAGGCAGTGTGGTTGGGCTGGTGGGGTTAAGTTATTTTCTTCAAGGCAAGTCGATCAATCCGATTAGTCCAATGGGACTTTTCGCTGCCAGTGCGGGGGCGTTGGTGCTGTTGGTGATGTATCGGGTTCTCGGCCCCGGAGGGGCAGCATCGGCGTCCCAGCAGGGCGCTAAATCCGGGGGGAATCCCTCTTAAGGAATGGCTGCCCAAGCCAATAAAACCTGCAAGTCCCCCTCCGTTTTCCCTCTTTGGATGGGGCATCCGCCCTACATAAGTTGGGGGCAAGAGGGTTGTGATGTTCGGGGGGATTAACCGGCGCGGAGTTTGGCGCCATGGGCCTTTTCGCAAGCGGCCACGATCTGATCACGCAGTCCGTCGGCTTCTGGATTGGTCAGGGTTCGATCGGGGCGTCGGAAGCCCAAGGTCATGAGCAGGCTCTTTTTCCCTTCGCCCAGACGTTGGGGGTCTCGGTAGGTTTGGCGATATATCACGGATTCCAGCCAGGGGCCGCCGGATTGTCGCACGGTGGCTGCCACATCCGCCCATCGCACGGCCTCATCGACTACCAGATTGACATCTCGGTCGATGGCTGGATAAGGGGCCACGGGGTGGTATTGCGGGGCCAATGTGGCGGATTGCACCAAGAGATTCATTTTTACTTCGGCCACCGTGCAGGCATGGCGAAGGTCCATGTGCTGTTGAAGTTCCGGGGAGATTTGGCCCACGAAGCCCCACAACTGATCGCCTAGGTAAAGTCGGCAGGAGGCCGACTCGGCCAATTGGGGGCAATCGGCCGGTTCCGCCCGCACCGAATCGGGAATCTTCAATGTCTCCAACAGAGCCTCCAAAATCCCTTTCAGTTCCAGATACGTTCGCCCACTGGTCATGGCCAGCATCTGTTCTTCGATGGGCAGGCGGTCCGGCTGAGGCCAAAAAACTACGGCGATTTCAAACAATTCGATCTGGGGATTCCCTACGGATTCGTTCGTCCGACGAGCCGACAACAGGCTAGGCAGAAGACTGGCTCTCAATACGTTAGCCCCTCGAACCAGTGGGGTTTGGGTTCGCAGCGGATCGGCCGAGGTCCAAGGTAAAAAGGCGGTGATCCATGCTGGATCCACTACGGAAAAGGTCATGGCTTCGTCCAGGCCGCAGCCAGTAAGTACATGCCGCACCTTCTCCAACACCCGTTCCTGTTTGGTGCGGGCTGAGGGCGCCATCGGCACACTGACATCTTCCGGTATTTTTTCGTATCCATAAATGCGGGCGACTTCTTCAATCAGGTCGATCTCCCGTTCCAAATCCCGTCGCCAACTGGGAGGCGTAACCAGAATTCGGTCCGATTCGGCATGTCCCCACTCGGACGCCGAAAGCGATCGGTTCCTTTGAGATTTTGAAGTTTCCGAGGAGGCATGGTCGGTTTCGGAAGCCGATTCCCGCAGTCCCAAGGCCAGTAAGATTTCCCGCACCTTTTCTTTCGGTACATCAATCCCTAGAATGCGGCGGAGTTGGGCAAAACGAATGGGGATGGGCGGTCGGCTGGCGGGGCGGCGACCTACATCCACGGCTCCGGCCGCCAATTCGCCCCCGGCCAATTCGAGAATCAACTCGCAGCAACGTCGGCTGGCCCAATCCACCCCCTCCGGGTCCACTCCCCGTTCAAAGCGGAAAGAGGATTCACTGTGCAGCCCCAACGTCCGGGCGGTGTTCCGAATGGAAACCGGGTTGAATTCCGCCGCTTCCACCAGCACATCGGTGGTCGAGTCGGAGATTTCTGTTTCGGCGCCGCCCATCACGCCGCCGATTGCTACGGGACGTTCCGCATCGCAGATCAGGCACATGTCCGGTTGAAGCGAATAGACCTGGTGGTTGATCGCTTCGATGGTTTCTCCCGGTCTGGGGCGGCGGACCACGATGGAGCGGCCTCGGATTTTGGCGAAGTCGAAGGTATGCAGCGGTTGGCCGCACTCCATCAATACATAATTCGACACATCCACCACGTTATTGATGGGCGTTAGCCCGACCGTGCGCAGCCGCCGGGCCAACCACGACGGACTCGGCCCAATCCGCACCCCCCGAATCAGCCGGGCAATATACCGAAAACATAAATCCGGGCATTCAATTTGGACCTCCAGGAGCGGCTGGACCGGCATGGGGCCTTCGGGCGGTTGGGCTTCGGGCGTCCGCAGGGGGCGACTGTACAATGCCGCCACTTCTCGGGCAATACCCAGATGACTTAAACAATCCGGCCGATTACTTGTAATTTCCAGGTCCATGGCCAAGTCACCGCCGACTTCTGTGGTGCCTTCGTGGTTAAACCCGGCCATCATCAGCCGATGGGTCAACTCTTCGACCGGCATGTCCAAGCGGACATACTGTTTAAGCCAATTCCAAGAGATGATCATCGCGAGGTACTCAAGTCGGGATTTGCCGAACGGTCTAAAACTGATGGAGAAAGCGGACGTCGTTCCGATAAAACTCCCGGATGTCGTCGATGCCATGCTGACGCATGCACAAACGTTCAATTCCCAGTCCGAAAGCAAACCCGCTCACCTGTTCCGGATCGTAGCCGACGGCCCGCAGCACGTTGGGATCGACCATGCCCGCCCCGCCCATTTCGATCCATCGGCCTTGCCAACTCATATCGATCTCGACGCTGGGTTCGGTGAACGGAAAAAACGAAGGCCGAAATCGGATGTGCACCTCCCCATGAAAGTAACTCATTCCCAACATGCGGAGCACACTTTTTAGATCGGCCATCGTTACATGCCGATCCACCAGCAGCCCCTCGATCTGGTGAAACATGGGGGAGTGAGTTTGGTCAGGGGTGTCCGGCCGATACACACGCCCCACGGCAATGATCCGCACCGGCGGCTTCTGCCGCTCCATCACCCGAATCTGCACCGTGCTCGTTTGACTCCGCAAAAGCATCGGGGGACAAGTCCCACCGGCCAAATGGGAAGCGGTAGCTAAATAAAAATTGTCCAACGGGTCTCGGGCCGGATGCTCGGCCGGTATATTCAACGCCTCGAAATTATGCCATTCGTCTTCCACTTCCGGGCCGTCGGCCAAGCTGAACCCCAACCGCCCCATGATTTCTTTGAGTTGTTCGATGGTTCGGGTGATCGGATGCAGATGGCCCACCACAGGCCGAACGCCCGGAATCGTAGGGTCAAACACCTCCCCAGAACCAACGGCTTTCTGGCGAGCGGCCAGCCGAGTTTCCGCCGCCCGAAAAGCCAACTCCACCTCCTGCCGTATCTGGTGAAACCGTTGTCCTGCCTGAGGACGATCCAACGCCGGAAGCTGTCCCAGCGTTTTTTGGAGTTGCTTGAGCCGACCGCTTCGGGCCCCTAAAAATTCAATCCGGGCGGCTTCCAATGCAACGGAATCCCCAGCGGCCTGAAACCGCTGGGTCGCCTCCGAAAGAAACAACTCCAGCTCTGCCAAAAACTCCTGGAGAGTCATACATGCCAGCCCAAAGGGCCCTCACCAGATCAACAGAAGATTCCCAGAATTCTAAGGTAGCAAAGCATATTCGGCGATGCCCCCGCTTGGGACCGGTCGGAGTCTCCGGGGGCATCCCCCTTGGCGGCGACACTTCAAGAGTCAAAGCAGCGACTTTTCAGCCAAGTTCGGCTCCGTCTGATTTGGACAAACAAACTAGCCGACTCCTGCCGACTTCAACGGCTCTGCCGATGCTGAGCACCTCAAGACGCCGCTCAGAGGTTCAGACGACAGCAGCCTCCGGGGCTAAGACCTCTCTGACCTTTTCCACCACCTGATCGAAAGCTGCCGGATCGTTGACGGCCATATCGGCCAACATCTTTCGATCTAAGTGGATTTGGGCCTTGTTCAGGCCGTAGATAAACTCGCTATAACGAAGTCCTCGCATTTCCACCGCCGCACTAATGCGTGTAATCCACAAACGGCGGAAATCGCGTTTCCGCGCCCGCCGATCCCGCCAGGCATACCTACCCGCTCGAAGCAGAGTCTCTTTGACGGTCCGCAAAAGACGGTGTCGCCCGCCCCAAAACCCTTGGGCCGCATGAAATAGCCGCTTCTTCGCCCGATTCCGGGCTGCTCCCTTACGCGTTCTCATAACCTGTCCTCATTCCCACGGATCACCACAACCGAATGTCTCGTCTCTCCCACCGGCCCTTGCCTGGGGAATTCTTATCTCTCTATCTTACCGCTTGTTTCCCCTCTCTTACCGAACAGAGGAATGGGTTTCTGTCCTTTCGAGGGGCAAAAAAAACAAAGGCCATTCCTGTTGAGGAGCGGCATGCACCTGCCGTCCTCAGTTTTCTGCCTTCCGTGAGTTCTTTTTCTCCTCAGGATTGCCCCAACAGGCAATCGCCCTTTCCTCCGAGGTTAATAACTATACTTTCCCAGGGCCTTTTTAATCCCGTCGGCTTCGGAGGAGTCTAACACGGTAGTCCCCCGAAGTTGCCGGCGACGTTTTTTACTTTTTCGAAGAGCAAGATGGCTGGTACCGGCACACCGGTGTTTGACCTTCCCTGTGGCCGTTATCCGAAACCGTTTTTTAATCGATTTACAAGTTTTTAACTTCGGCATGAGTTTACCCTCTGTAGGGGGGGATTCCAAGGGACCTAAAAAACTTATTATATCATTCCTTTTTTAGGAAAAAAGGGGAGAGCGTTTGTCCGCCCCTCGAACATCCGGAGGCCCATAAGGCTCTTTAAACCTTTTAGGGGATGCTAGTTTCGGCGGCGGGGCGAACACTTCCCCCATCCGCTTAACCACTTGGAAACTTTGTAACATTTTAGCCGAATGAATATGCCCCTGGAGGGACCTGCCCTGGAGCCACGCTCCAGGGGCACGACCAGCGTACCCCTCCATTCGGCTAAAATGTTCCGAAACTTTTAGGGGATGCTGGGAAGGAGGATGATCCGCCGGAGCTGCACCCAACAGCCTATCGAGGCCCCTCAGTTTGGTCTGCGGAAAGGCCCTCAAAACAATCCAAGACAGAACATCCCACCCAATACTTTTTGGGGGGGATCATTTCCAAGCAGGGGGGACCATGCAAGGGTGGGGATTACTTCGGCCCCAAGACACAGACGATGCGTCTTCCCTGCTCTTGGGGGGGCTGCTCTACCTTACCAACGTCGGCCAACCGGCTCAGCACCTCTTCGATCAACCGTCTGCCTTCTTCTTTGTGGGCCAATTCCCGGCCTCGGAACATGACCGTAATTTGGACTTTATGTTTGCGGGTCAAGAAATCGCGGGCATGATGAAGTTTGACGTTGACGTCATATTCTCCTGTGCGAGGCCGAAGCCGGATTTCTTTGAGCTTCACTTGATGGTGGGCAAGGTTTTTGTGGAGCCGCTTTTTCTGAAGGTATTTATACTTCCCATAATCCATGATTCGGCAGACAGGCGGGTGTTCATTGGGAGCCACTTCTACCAGATCGAGTTCGGCTTGCCGGGCCAGTTCTAAGGCTTCGGCTATGGGAAGTATGCCCAGTTGGGCCCCGTCGGCCCCTATGACCCGAACCTGGGATACCCGAATCTGCTCATTGATCCGCTGCTGTTTTGCTTCGATAGCCACACTCCTCCTTTCTATAAAAAAACCAAAGAAAACTTATCTCCACCAGAATACCCCCCTCCGGTTCTTTTCCTCCCCCGAAGGGCTTAGCCAGGCTTGACCTCTCCGCCGAAGAAAGTACCCCCGGCCAGAAGATTCTCCTCCACGCTTTCGCTTGAGTATTCCTTCCTTTGTTTTCCTCGTCAACTCCCTAAACAAAATTTGGGATGAACCCCCTTTTTTGGCAAATGGAAGTTCCTTTGGACGTGTCCGTCAGGCTGGGCAAGGCGCCCCGCTGCCGCTTCCTAGTGCCAAGATCCTATTTTGTATTTCTGTAACATTTTGGCCGAATGAAGCAACTCGCCTCTCCCCTGGCCGTCGAGAGGACGGCCAAGCGACAGCTTGGCCGGGTGAGGGGTGTCACTGCCGCGAAAGCGGGAATCCAGAAAGTAAAACTCCATATTACCTGAGTTCCCGCCTCCGGGGGAAGACCCCTGGATTCCTGCTTGCGCAGGAAGGACACATAGACCCTTTCATTCGGCTAATTTGACTGTATCCACCCGGCCAGGCCCCTACGACTTGTAGAGGCTTAAAATCGCTCGTACTCCACAGATTGTGGCCATGGGTTCCGGTGGATACAGTCAAACTAAAATGTTCCCTATTTCTCTATTGTAGTTGCCCGGTGGAGAAAATCGAGCAGGTTTTTAGTTCGACTTTTGCCATTTTAGGGCGCCTCCCGTCGGGGCAATGCCCTACCTTTTTATAATTGGAGTTAGGAAACTGCATGAACAAATGGGCTTTGGTTTATCCGTTTGTATTATTTTAGCCGAATGGAGATTCCCTTGGAGGGACCTGCTTGTTAGGTCCGCCGGGCATTGCATTTCCCCCTCCCCCGGCCAAGTTGACGGTTGGCCGGTCTCTACCACGGCGAGCTAAACCCAGAGTGTCATTCCCGCGCAAGCGGGAATCCAGAAAGTAACACCTCATATTGCCTAGGGTTCCGCCTGAGCGGGAATAAACCTGGATTCCTGCTTTCGCAGGAATGACACCACGGCCAGCCTCCCGTGGACGGCCCGGATGCTGTCTGGGATCGCCTCCGGTTTAGGACGCCTCAAGAGGCCATTACGATTTTCGGTACACTTTTCCGGCGATCTCTTGAAGGAGTTTGCCGATGGCCGTATCTAAAGTCATCGTTCCTAGGTCGCCTTGAATACGATCCCGGACGGCGACTGTGCCTTGCTCCTTTTCTTTACCGCCGACAATGAACATATAAGGGATCATTTCCAACTGGGCCTCTCGGATTTTGGCGTTGATCTTTTCCGGCCGCCAATCGCCGGTCGCTCGGAGGCCAACCGATTGCAGTTTCGCCAATACTTCCCGGCCGTAGGACTCGAACTTTTGGCTGACAACCATCACGCGCACCTGCTCCGGGGCCAACCACAACGGAAATGCACCGGCGAAATGTTCGATCAACATTCCTACAAACCGCTCAAACGAGCCTAACGGCGCCCGGTGGATCATCACCGGCTGATGCGGTTGATTGTCTGGACCAATGTACTGAAGTCCAAATCGTTCTGGACTAGGCAAGTTGTAGTCCAACTGCACCGTGCCCAATTGCCAGGGTCGGCCCAGGCAGTCATGGACGATGAAGTCGGCTTTCGGGCCGTAGAAGGCGGCCTCGCCTACGCCCAACTGGAGGTCCGGTAGGTTCATTTGTTCACATACCGTTTGGAGGGCCTCTTCCGCCCGTTGCCAAACCGCTGGGGACCCGACATATTTTTGGCTCTTGGGGTCCCGGAGGCCCAATCGCACGTAATAGTTCTCCAGGCCCAGCGTTTTGAACACAAACTGGGTCATCTCCACGCAGGCCCGGAACTCATCGGCTACCTGGTCTTCTGTACAGAATAAGTGGGCGTCGTCCTGGGTAAATCCTCGCACTCGGATCATTCCCGACAGCTCGCCCGATTGTTCAAATCGATGAACTAGGCCAAATTCGGCCAGCCGAAGCGGCAAATCCCGGTAACTGCGCGGCTTGCTTTTATAGATCATGATATGATGCGGGCAATTCATTGGCCGAAGTAAAAACCGTTCGCCGTCGGCCATCTGAATGGGCGGAAATTGGCTGTCCGCATAGTAGGGATAATGGCCAGATGTTTCGTACAGTTCCACCCGGCCCAACACCGGCGTGTAAACGGGGTGGTAGCCGCGCCGCAGCAGTTCTCCGTAGATAAAGTTCTCCAGCTCCCGTCGGATAATGGCCCCTTTCGGCAGCCAAAAGACCAAGCCGGAGCCGACGGTCGGTTCGATCATGAACAGTTCCAGCCGTCGGCCCAGCAGGCGGTGATCCCGTCGTTTTGCCTCTTCCAACTGTTGGAGGTATTGGTCCAGTTGTTCCTGGTTGAACCACGCTGTGCCGTAAATCCGCTGCAATTGCTGCCGGGATGCGTCGCCTTTCCAATATGCCCCGGCTACGGAGAGCAACTTAAAAGGACCGATACGTCCCGCACTTGGCACATGCGGCCCCCGACATAGATCAATAAACTCCCCCTGCCGATAAAAGGAGACCATCTCCTGGTCGGCCAATCCTTCCTCCAAGTGTTCGACTTTCAACTGCTGGCCGAGTTCCCGACACAGAACAATGGCCCGTTGGTGCGGCTCCTCGAACCGCACAAACGGTTCGTCCTGCTGGATGATTTTGGCCATTTCGGCCTCAATGCGGGGCAGGTCCTCCTCGGAGATGGGCTGCTGGAGTCCGAAATCGTAATAAAAGCCGTTCTCCACGGTAGGCCCAAATCCCAGTTGCACCCCCTCAAACAGGCGCATGACCGCCCGGGCCATCACATGGGCGCAGGAATGCCGCATCAGTTCGAGCGCTTCCGGCGAGGGAGGCGTTAGGAATCGGAGTGCGATCTGGTCGGCTTCCGGCAGCCAGGCGTCCAATCCTACCAGTTGACCGTTCAGTTCGGCTGCCAAGGCCGATCGGGCTTGGTCGGTCCCAGCCGCCGCCGCCACGTCCTGGACCTGCACCCGCTTAGAAAACTCTAAGACCTTGCCGTCGGACAATTGCACCTTGAGTTTCATGACTGGATTCCCATATCGTTTTCTCTCTTCCATGCCCTCCGAAGTTATCCCAAGAGGTGGGGGGAAGGATTTCTGCGTGTTGGGCTCCGAAGGGGGCCATTCGGAGTGAATCCCGCGAACGCCAAAAAGCTCTTCAGTATATGCCTGGAAAGCCCTGGGATCAAGAGAAGTCCTTCAAAGCGGCCCAGATCCACGGAGGCCCCAGCAACGAGGCTATGGCAGTGGATTCCAGGGGGCAGGAGGAGCGGCAGACGGCGGCCCCTCCGGACCGATTTCCCCTGGATCGATCCACACCCCCCGTGGGTCCAACTGCATTGTCCCCAACTCAAAATCCAGCGTCATTCGATCCGCCTCATAACCGGTCCAGATGTTCAAAAATGCATTCTGTTGGGTGAGCAGGTCCGAAAGGGCTTCCACCAGGTCTCGGGCGGCGTTAGCGCCAAGTTGTAAAGAGCCCGCTTTCGGAGGCCGTTCCAGGTTCATTTGGGCCACATCCACCCGCGTGATCGCCACTAACACAGAAACCCGCCGCACTTCAAAATTCCATTGCCCTAATTCGATGGAACGCAATACGTCCCGAAGGTTTTGGGCAATCCGATCTTCAAAGGCCATGTAATCCCGTCGGGTCCGTTGATAGGCGATCAGGGCGGCCCGATAATCGTTCCGCTCTAAAAGTCGCGTCAGCGGGGTGTCCCATGCCAATCCGACCCGAAGTTGGCCGTTGGCGGAACGAAATTTGACCGGATTATCGCCCACCGTACCCAGATCGCCGCTGAAGGTGAGGTCCAGATCGCTTCGGAGCCGATTGGCCGCTAGTTCGATCTGTCGCCATTGATCCACCAAAGCCGCCCGGGCGTTCATCCAGTCCCACCGATGTTTCCGGGCGATCTCCAAAGCCCGTTCCGGGGCCAAATCCACAGGAACCAACGAAGCCGTGTCCAACCGGGCCCGCGCCTGCACCAACGAAAGTCGCAACAATTGGCTGGAAAGGTGGGTCAACAGTTCGGCCAATTCCATCCGAAACTGCTTCAAGGGTTGGCCCTGATCCTTCGCTTTCTGTTCTAGGACATCCAGATCGACCAAGCTCACCGTGGTTTGCTCGGCCAGATGAGCGGCGTCGTGATGGAGGAATATCATCCGACGTTCCAACTCTTCGACGGTGCCGACGCCTTCGATCCGTTCCCCGCCGAGAATTTGGGATTGGACCAGGCGGCGCAGGTTTTTCCCCCGGGTCGGCAAAGCCGCCCGAAGCCGTTGGTGATCTTCCCGAATAGTGCCCAAAAGTTCTTTACACTGCTGCTGAATTTGAGTTAACTGATCCGGCAAATCTTGGGGTGTTTCCTGAACGGGGTCTCGCAAGATCTCCAGCAGGTCTGTAACTTGCTCTTGAAGCCGGGTGGTGGCTGGAGCGATCAAGTCAAACTGTTCCAAAAGCGGGTCCTGGACTACCATCTTCAGATCCGGTGGAAGTCCCAAGGTGATTTTATAGGCATCCAGTCGAGACTGATAAGCGGCCGTATCGGCCAGTAAGGCGCTTTGGGCGGCCAGCAGCCGCTGCCGGGCCAAATCCACTTGGTAACTGGTGTCCAGGAGCCCCGCTTCAAAAAAAGCCTGAAGCCGATTCATGCTTTCCCGCAGGGCCGCCACATTGGCCCGTTGATTGCGGAGCCGAACTTGATCCTCCAACAGCCGAAACATGCCGCCTGTGCCGGTCCCTCCGGTGGTCGGAGCGGCCAAAGAGAGTGGTCCTGGACTAGGCCCGGCCCCAGGATTTCGACCTGCAATGATATACGTATAAAATCCCCGCCGGAATTGTTCCATCTGCCGAAGATTGGCCAGCAATGCCCGCTCGGCCAAGGTGAGGCTTTCCAAAGCCACAGCCCGGCCCCCAGCCCGCAAAAGAGGCTGGACAAAAGAAAAATCGATAATCGTAAAGGCGGCATTCGTGTCCGGACCGGAAAACTGCCACATGAACGAATTGGCCAACCCCACAATCCACTGACCGCCGGTGGCCAGAAGCCACTTGGCCTTTCCCGAAGTGGGCTGCTCCAACAAACTGGAAGAATCCCCTCCCCCACGAATCCGCCCCTGAGTCGTAAATTGGGTGGAAGTGCGGGCAAAAAACTGCACGTCAAATCGAAACCGCTCGGCAATCACATCCAAGGCCGCTAGATACAGGTCCTCTAACTCCCGCTGATACTCCCGAGAATGCAATAAGGCCATTTGGATGGCCGTATCCCGGTTCAGAATCACCTGCCCTTCCTCGTCCATAGGCAGATGCTCCTTCCACCGGCCCAAATCCACGGCATTGACACCACCGTATTTGGCCCAGGCGGAAGAACCCCGTTTCCCGTCCACGCACTCCATCAACCGATGCGAAACAGGATCATCCGGTGGCATCGGCGGGAAATCCGGATCCCAAGGATCATACAGCCGGGAACGAGGATCCGGCTGAAAGGTATAGTCGGTCAAAGTCTCTAGACTCTGTTGGGCTGCCGTCTGGACCACCTGGCAGACCTCGGTGTCTGCGGCTTGGCGATAATAAGCCCGACTACACCCTAAAAATATGAAAACCATCCCCCCCAGCCATACATACCTACCGAACGTTGGAGGTACTGCCAGGCGGGCAGAAGGAAGCCTGCCCACTTTTTTACCCTCCTTTTTGGCATAGACATCTACCACCCAGGAGGGTTCTCTTCTCATGGAAAAATCTTTCCCAATAGGGGGTCCCATCATGAGCAGCTATGATCCTACAAAGGTTCCATCCGTCGAAGAATTTTCAGAGGTCTTTTCCTTCTGCTTGGGCGAGGGAAAGGGGGGAACATCCTGTTCGATAAAGGCCGGGCAAAGAGGGGATAGGGGAGTATCTATAATACTTTTGTCTTATGCGAAACCACCCACTTTTACTAATCTCTGCTTTCGTCTTCCGCTAAAATCCCCTTCCTGGAAAGCTCCTTCTCTAACCATTCGGACAGCAGACAGGGGGACTTGAACGATTGTGTTAGAATTGACGATAGCAATGGATTTGCTGATAAAATAAATTAGATAAAATAGAAAAATTAGTGGATGTGCATCCCTAGAGGGGGAGATCCCCAATAAATACCCCCCAAGGGGACCGGACGGAAAGCGGCTTGCCGCCAAGATGGCTTACCCTTCCGCCAGACTCCAAAAGAACAGATGCATATGTCGAGAGAGGAGAAGTGCTTTTTTCAACGGCTGGTCGGCTGGCAATCGTGGGCCCTAGAGGAAAAAGGATCATCTGGAGATTCCCGGGGCAGAAGCTTGACATAGCCCCAGCTTGTAAATACCATCGAAATTGTAGGAGGTTACCCGAGGGCGGGTGGAGCTTCAGGGAGGGGGCAGGTTCCGTCAGGCGGCCTTTCGGAAAATTCAGAGTGGTTTCTATTCTTACCACGGTAATTCTATGAGTATCTGGAACAAAGTTCTGTTGGGATTTATTTTTCTGTTATCGTTGGGCTTTTTCTACATGGGGGCCCGAACGCTCAAGACCCATCAGGTGTGGCGTGAGACGGCCCAAAAACATGAAGAAGCTATCCGCAACACTCTCCAGACGCTTCTCAAAGAGGGTATCCCCCCGGAAGAGATTAGCAGCGAGATGGTCCGATTAGCAGCCGAGAAAAGCATCTCGCCCTACGGAGAGACGATTCAACAGATTCTGAAAGAAAAAGAAGCGGAATCAACTCGAAAAGCCCAGCAAAAGAGTCTCCGGGCCTTAAAAGCGGAGTTAGACCGGGAGATTTTTATGCGGGGACGGGTTTGGCGGGGGGGGCAGCCGGGCAAACGCCCTACGGAGCCTGATCAACAGGGGGACTTCGAACTGATGGTGGAGCTGCCCAGTGAGGAACATCAGATCACTGCCCAAATGATTCTTTATCTTTTTGAAGAGAAATTGGCTCAAGACGGAGGCCGGTATTTGGGCGAGTTTAAAGTTTCCGGTGTAGGCGGCAAGCAAGTAACCCTCAAACCGGCTAAAAAGATGGATCAGGAAGAATATGGTCGGCTTGCCAAGAGTGGGGGGCCGTGGGTGCTTTACGAGCGGCTTCCCATGGATCGGTATGATCTTTTTGACGGCGTGCCTGAGGATGGGTTGAAGGCGATGATGCCGGAGGCGGCCTATCGAGAGATTCTGAAACACGGAAAACCTGCTGATCCCAATGATCCGCAGGAACGGGTCGTCCATGGGCAATATCAGCGGCCTTTGGTGGATTTTGCCTTAGCTTTAAGTTACGCCCATACTCGACGCTCGCAACTGATCGACTCCCGGAAGGCTGCCCAGCGGGATTTGGAGACTGTGCAAAAGGCGTTGGCCAGCGCCCAAGAGCAGCAAAAAATCTACCAGCAGCAAAAAGCGGACGCCCAAAAGAACCTGGCCCAAATGGAGGCCCAACGGGACGCCGCGGCAGAGCATCTGAAAGAAGTGGAAGAGGCCTTGGCCGCCAAACAAGCTGAAATACAAAAAACCATTGACAAAATCCAGACCCTTACTCGTCAAATCGCTCAAATCCAACTGGAAGTGAGTCGGAAGATTGAGGAACGGACCCGAGCCGCTCTTCAAGCCGACGCTGGCCGATAAGCCCCGGAATGGAATGCTCCGCCCCTTCCTTATCTCCTTTTCAGACTGGCCGAGGGTTTTTTGTTGCCGCCTGCTAGCCTGAGGAGGAAAAACTCTGGTCCTGGGCGCAGGAGGGGAAAACGGAGCGTCTTTTTCCCCGGCGATCTGTCCGAAAGGAGCCTTTTCCTAGTGAAATTGCAGTTCTTAGGCGCTAATGGGCAGGTTACCGGTTCTCGCACCTGTTTGTGTGCGGGCCGAAGCAAAATCCTCATCGACTGCGGCATGTTCCAGGAGCGGCAGTTTCTGGACCGGAATTGGCAACGGAGTCCAATACCGGCCCATCGGCTGGATGCCGTGCTTTTGACCCATGCCCATTTGGATCATTGTGGGCTTTTGCCCCGTCTGGTGCAGGAGGGGTTTCGGGGGCCGATTTATGCTACAGCGGCTACTTCTGATCTAGCCGAGATTGTCCTCCAGGATTCGGCCGAGATTCAAGTAGAAGATACCGCGTACAAGCGCAAACGGCACCATCGAGAAGGCCGACACGGCGCCCATCCGGAAATCCCCCTCTATACGCCGACGGAAGTCCGTCGGACGATGCGATATTTCAAATCGGTTGCTTATGGCGAGCTGGTGGCTGTGGCGGAAGGGATAACGGCCGTTTTTCACGACGCCGGGCATATTCTCGGTTCGGCGATGATCGAACTGCGGATCGACGAAGGCGCCGGCCAACAGCGGATCATTTTCACCGGCGACATCGGCCAGTGGGATAAACCGATCCTCCGGAATCCGTCCACCTTTGCCGAGGCGGATTACATCGTCATGGAGGCGACCTATGGGAATCGGGAACATCCGCAAAACGGTCCGGTCCAGGAGCAGCTCCGTCGGGTGGTGTCGGAGACGTTGGCCCGTGGTGGCAATGTGGTGATTCCAGCTTTTGCGGTGGAACGCACCCAGGAATTGCTCTATTACTTTCGGCAATTGGCGGAGGAAGGCCTATTGGACGGCGCCCCGGTGGCGGTGGATAGTCCGATGGCCATCGAAGTGTCGGAGGTTTTTCATCGGCATCGGGAGGATTTTGATGCGGAGATGCAGGCCCGGACGGCCGATGGTCGATGGCCGTTGGACTTTCCCGGCCTGGTGCAGACCCGCACCCGCGAGGAATCCAAAGCGTTGAACGTTCTGGATCGACCGGCGGTGATCATGGCCACTTCCGGTATGTGCACGGCGGGCCGGATCAAGCACCACCTGGCCCACAACATTTCCCGGCCAGAATGTACAATTCTATTCCCATCCTACCAAGCGCCGGGCACATTGGGCCGACAGATTCTGGACGGCCAACCCGAAGTCCGGATTCATGGCCGCTTTTATCCGGTTTTGGCGAAAGTGGCCGAAATTCATGGCCTATCGGGCCATGCGGATAGCCGGGGAATTCGGCGATGGTTGGGCAGCTTCCGTCGGCCGCCGCGACGGGTGTGGATTCATCACGCCGAGCCGGATGCCGCCGAGGCCATGCTCCTTTATCTGCGGACCGAACTCGGCTGGGATGCCGAACTGCCGCAGTACGAACAGACCGTGATGGGCTAGAGAATAGCCGACGCCGGCAAGTTCCCCCACTCTGCAGTTTTGCCGCTGGACGTTTGGCCTCCGTCTGGACAATCGGACGGGTTCGCTATAAATTCCCTCTCCTACCAGAAATTTTGGGGCAAGTTGGGTGAGTCGGCTAAAGGAATCGGTCGATTGTTGCTAGAAAGGGATGGGAAAATGATACGCCTGGTAGGTGGGAGATGGAGGACAAGAAGGCCGACCTGGGAGTGCGCCTTTGTCTGGATCGGGATACTAGGGCTATTCCTGGCGCTGCTGGGCGGATGCGGGGGCGAAGGGGGGAAAAGTCCTTCAGCCACTTCCCCTCCCAACTCCGAAGCCCGCGACGCCTTTGAGCAAGGCAAAAAACTCATCAATTCCGATAAACCAGGGGCCATTGCAGCGTTCACCCGGGCCATTCAAGCAGCCCCCCAATATCAACAGATCTATGTCTGGCGCGGAGTGGCTTATCAAGAGCTTGGACAAAGGGAAAAGGCCTTGGCAGATTTTACCAAAGCCATTGATTTGGACCCCACGGATAACTATGCCCTGGAACAACGGGCCAAGCTCTATCGGCTCATGGGAGACTCCACAAAAGCCCAGGCCGATGAAGACCGCGCCGCCCAACTTCGAGAAAAAAACCGATCCCAAATCCGCAAAAATATAGAAGACGCGAAAAAACGTAAAAAACGCCCGTAGAAGCCGGTCCGCTTCTATTCATTCTCTTGCAGATCCCCCTCGGTGATCATCGTAAACCCTCGGTTGCTTAGCGTTTCCATGGCCAGCTCGATGTTATCCACCATCAGGGCCACGGCCGGCCGACCATGCGGCCGAACCAACAGCGGATACGCCTGGGCGATATTCACCTCCGCCTGCAGCAGAGCGGTACAAACCTCCAACAAAGCATGAGGCCCTGGCGGCAACTCCACGCCGATCAGGTCGGTTTCGATGATCGCCAGACCGGCCCGTTCTAAAATCTCCCGCCCTTCCTCAGGATGGCTGAGCAAAAACCGCACAAAAGCACACTCCGCCGAGTCCAAAATCGACAAGGCCACGATCCGCACCTTGCTCCCCTCGAACCGGCGGATCACCTCCAAGAGTTGCCCAACCCGGTTTTCTAAAAACACGGTAAATTGCCGGATGGTCGGATAATTCCGGCCTCGGAGCGTCGAAAAACCAGCGCCCACTTCGCCTCCGTGAAAACTCATGGTCCATTCCTACGAGAGACTGGCCCAACAATCTCGGCAGGTTTCCCGCTCCTGCCCGACCGATTCCCTCCGTTCCCAACTTCCTTATGCGCCTAACTTTATATTTTCCGCCAGGTTGTGTCAACCGCATTTGGCCGCCGTTTCGGGAAATTTCTCCCGTAAAATCGCCCGCCTCTTTGAGGAAAAATTTTTAGATATAAACCACAAATCCTTGCAATCATTGGCCGAGGGAGTTAACCTAGAGGAAGACCTTTTTCTCCAGATTTCGGGCCTCTTTTTACAGGAGATGCTTCCATGTACCGTTGCCGAAGGTGTCTGGTTCGGGGGGTGAGTGCTATTGTGTTGCTCGGAGGGACTGTGGCCGGTTTGCAGGCCGGCACCATCACCTACATCCCGTTCAACAGCGACGCCCAGTCGCAGATCAGCCCATTGAAAAACTACATCCAAAAGATCGACTTCGGCTCCACACCCACTTTGGCCAACATCAACGGGGTGCAGTTTGTCCGGGGCCAGATCGGCCAATTCCCGCCCAACTTCAATTTCCAGGTTATTAGCGGCACTGGCACCCCTTCTAATTACAGCGGCACCTGGGGTAACGTCAATGTGCCCACGACCGACGGCGTTTATGAACTCCTGCGGGATATGATCTATACGAGCGGTAATTCCTCTGGGGCGGTAACCCGCGTGAGCCTTTCCAATCTCGTGCCGGGCGTAGGCTATGATCTGCGGATTTATGTCCGCTCCGCTGGTCCCAACCCTGGCACACGGACGGCCAACATCACCTTTGATCCGGACGGCCCCGGCCCGGAAAGCAACACGATCACCATCAGCGAAGACAATGCCTCAGCCAATCCACCTGGTTTTTCGGCGGTCGATCAGCCGTATGCGATTTCGTATCGGTTTACTGCCGGTGCCCCGCAACTGACTGTGGATTTTGAACAACTGGCCTATAACAGTTCCTGGCATTTATACGGGTTAACCTTAGAAAAGCTGGGGCCTTATGCCACGGTGCGGATTCCAGGTCTCTACAATACAGGGGTGGATGCGGCAGGCCGAGCCTTGGTCACTCCCTCGCCGGCTACTGGAGTGCTGGACCCGCACTATACGGCCGACACCGGTACCGGCCCCGCCGGAGCATACAAAATCCATAATCCGCCTGGTGCCTGGGTGGCCAATACCGCCCAATCCACCTGGATCAATCAGGCCTCCGACGGCGATTGTAATGTGCCGGCAGGCACGGTAACCTATCGGACCACGTTTACGCTGGCGGGGCTGGATCCGGCTACGGCGGTGCTCAACGGCCGGATTGCCGCGGATAATGCCCTCAGCGGGCTTCGGATCAACGGCACTTCGATCAGCGTGTCGGGCGTGAATTTTGGCTCCTGGACGCAGTTTACCATCGACCGGGGCTTCCAGCCGGGGTTAAATACCCTGGAGTTCGATGTGTGGAACGATCTGCCTACGGAGAACCCGGCCGGCCTGCGTCTGGAGCTTTGGGGCACGGCCCAGGTGGTCATCGGCCCGTTGGGCCAGGTGAACCCCATGGCGCTGGGGCTGTTCAATACCGGAGTGGATAATGCGGGCAACCCCCTGCCCCACGGCGCGGTTGATCCCCATTATGCCCTAGTCCAAAGCCCTGATCCGACCTACGACGGGCCGGAAGCCTTTGCCACGGGGCCCATCCCCGCACCGCCTTGGGTCTCCAATAGCCTTGTGGGCCGGTGGATCACTCCCGGGGACACCACTTCCGAGACGGCACCCGGGGATTATACCTATCAGCTTACCTTCGATATCGGGGACTGGAATCCCAACGGCGTGATCATCACCGGCCAATTTGCCACCGATGACGGCGGCACGATCCTTCTCAACGGTAATCCCACCGGGATTGTCTCCGGGGGGTTCGCCTCATGGACTTCATTTACTTTGGCTGGCGGATTCCAACCCGGTTTGAATACGCTTTCGTTTGTGGTTACCAATGGCGGAGGCGCCGCCAATCCTACAGGGCTGCGGGTAGAGTTTTTGAGCGTGCAGATGGTGCCGGAGCCGGCCAGTCTGGTCCTGTTGGCCCTGGGCGGCCTGGGGCTGATCCTGGTAGGCCGAACGGCCCGGAAGAAAGCTCCGAACTCCTGACGCCGCAAAACAGTAACATTTTAGCCGAATGAAGGGCGATGTGTCATTCCTGCGTAAGCAGGAATCTAGGTTTATTCCCGCGCAAGCGGGAACCCAGGGAGCTTGGACTTCTTCTCCTGTCTGGACTGCCACTTTCGCGGGAATGACACGCTGGGTTTAGGTCGCCAGGGGAGAGACAAGTTGCTTCATTCGGCTAACTTGACTGTATCTACCGGAAGTAATTACCACAATCTGTTGGGTTTGAGCCGATTCTTACCCCCTACAAGTTGTAGGGGCTTGGCCGGGTAGATACAGTCAAACTAAAGTGTTACGGAAAAGACAAGGATTTTTAGAGGCCCGGCTTTTCCCGGCCTGAGATGGGGGTTAAATTGGTTTTTGATTTTCCGGGTGCGGGAAGGCCATCCATTACCCTTCCGGATCTCCAACTGGAGCCGGCCTCTGAAGGAGCCGCACGATGCTATCTGGGCTATCTGGGAATGGGGTGGAAAAGATGGGGATTTTGAGTATTGGCCGGAAGGTGAGCTTCCTGCGGAAGAGAAAACGACCGGTCGGATCGGTCCCGGGGAGCTTGGTGGTGCTGCTTCTTTTGATTTCGATGGTAGGGTGTGGGAGCGGATCCCCGTTTAAGTTTGTGCCGGTTCGCGGCAAGGTAACCTACCGGGACGGTTCGCTGATTCAGGCGGATCGGATTGTGGTGAGCTTTGTGCCCCAGGGGCAAACCGCAGTGGGAAAAGAAGCCGCCCCGTCGGCTACCGGGGAGGTGAACCCGGCCGACGGGACCTTTAACGGCCTGACCAGCCAAACTCATCTCGACGGCGCCGTGGTGGGAAAACACAAGGTGGTGGTGATCGCCCTGAAAAAAGGTCCCGGCGGCATCGAAGAACCCATCCGCGGCTGGCCTACGAAGTACACGAAACCTGCCACCACTCCTTTGGAAGTGGAAGTAACCTCCGGCGGCAAAAACTACTTTGAGCTTCAGATCGACAAAGGGCCTTGAAGATTCCCTGGATCAACGGTCTTGTTTTGGAGGTGGAGTAAGAAAGGGCCCCTATTCATCTTTGCAAAACGTAGGGACACAAACGGGGCCGAAAAACTGGGGATTTGCGTGTCTCTACCATTTGCGAAGATCAATAGGTCCTCTGTGGGAAAGCACCAGAGTTGGGATAGGATTCTTACACCCTATCGGAAAACCCATTGCCTTGCCAGTTTCAACGCCCCGCTTTGCGGGGGTTTTCGGATGGGCTCTCCGTCTGGCAAAAAGGAATAGGGGGACGGGTTGCTACGGGACATCTTTTCGGATTTACTCGAAAGAAAGGAATATCTATGAAGAGCCGAACTTTTTCCAAAGCATTTACTCTGGTGGAGCTGTTGGTGGTGATTACGATTATCGGGATTTTGATTGCCTTGCTGTTGCCGGCGGTGCAGGCGGCCCGGGAAGCGGCCCGGCGGGCCCAGTGCCAAAACAACCTCAAACAGCTCGGTCTGGCCGTGCTCAACTACGAATCGACCTACAAAATCTTCCCCCCCAGCGCATATTTCCGCAATGCAAACGTGGATACGGACACGGAACATTGGGCCAACTGGGTCATCCTGATCCTTCCGTTTATCGAACAGCAGGGGTTGTACAATTCGTTCAACCTGAGCGTACCGATTTCCTCGGATGTGAATCGGGCCGCCCGGGGAACGATTCTCTCGGTAATGCTGTGTCCGTCGGACGGCGGGGCCAATCGGCCTCCCTTTAGCCGATCGGGCGAGGGGGATAACTGGGCCCGGGGCAATTACGGGGCCAATGCCTCCCTGGGAGCCTATCATACGTCCTGGCGGGCCGCCGCCGGCCCCACAGGCGAACGCTGGCTCAGCCCCTATAGCCGCGGCATCATGGGCGCCAACGCCTCCGTCACCATGGGCGAAATCCGCGACGGCACGAGCAATACCATCCTGCTGGGAGAACTTCGGACCGGTTTGGCCGTGGTAGATCGTCGAGGCGTCTGGGCGCTGGCCGGCCCCGGGTCCAGCAGCCTGTGGATGCACGGCTCCGACGATGCCATCGGACCGAACCCCTGCACCGGGGCCTCGGATAATATCCTTGGATGCAATGAAATCATCGAGGCGGTCGGCCAAGACACCCTGAATCGGGAATGTATGACCTGCTGCAATGGCTGCTCCAGCACCCAAGGAGCGCCCCGGAGCCGACATGCCGGCGGTGCCCATTTCTGTATGGCCGACGGAAGCGTCCGCTTTATCAGCAATTTCGTCGAAAAAGGGACCAGTTGGGACATCGACCCGAACGATTTTTTGACATGGCAACGACTGAACGCCTCGGCCGACCAGATGCCCCTAGACGCCTCGAAATACTAAATAAGGCCACAAAATACCGAAAGTGGTTGGACTACTGGCACCTCGAAAACGAAGGGATTTCGCACCCTTGGACCACTTTCGCAATTATTTTGACTGTATCTACCCGGCCAAGCCCCCACAACTTGTAGGGGGTAAGAATCGGCTCAAACCCAACCGATTGGGGTCATTACTTCCGGTAGATACAGTCAAGTTAGGAAGTTGCCGCCTCTCGCCCGCAGATTCTAAATCCCCGGTTGGTCCGAGCAAGAGACAAAGAGAGTTCTGGGAGAGCGTGTGGCAAGCGGACCGCAGCCTGGGCACTCCCGGACGAGGGAGACTTTTTCTCACAGACAGTCCGAGGCGCTCGGCCGATTGTAACTGATTGCTATAAAGGGCCTTACGTTACGGCCAACCCGGGCAGTTCCCCGACGCCGACGGTACGGAAAAGTTCTAAGATCCTGTCCCGAAATTGGTACTCGGGCGGCGGCCCGGACCGTTGCCAAACCCTTCCGATTTACCCAAGTGCCCGTTTTGCGGGGGTTTTGGCAGTCTGGCGGCCGCCGGTGGGTAATACATCTGGCTAAAAACGGAATTTCGGGACAGCCTCTAAAAGCCGGGCAGCTCCGTTTGCCACGAGCTTGGCAAGGTACGCCTGGCAGGATTCGAACCTGCGACCCTCGGTTTAGGAAACCGATGCTCTATCCCCTGAGCTACAGGCGCAAAAACTAAACTATTGTCTCCCAAGCGGTCTTGTTTTGTGTAAATATGTACACTTACCAGCAGAGGTGACGATGGGCCAGGATACCCAAGCCCTTGGGAGCGGTTTGCAGGGCAGGTCGTTTCCCCGGCTTTTTCAGGTTTTGGATTTCCGCTTTCGTGGGCAGGATACCCAACGGGCTTTGCTTCAAACGGCTGAAGTTCTTACTAAACGAAAGGTAATACTTTAGCCGAATGAAAATGCTCTTGGAGGGACCTGCTTGTCAGGTCCGAGGCCTTTGGAGGTATCTGCCTTGGATTGTTTTTGGGCGGGCGTGACAAGCACGCCCCTCCATTCGGCTGCAATGTTACGGAAAAGTAAAAGGCTTCCGAAAACCTCTAGGCGAGCGGAGTGCGATTTTGCCGGGCTCGGCGCTCGGCCCGGATGCGAGCGCGACGCTTAATGACGCTCGGTTTTTCGTAGTACTCACGGCGGCGCATTTCCCGTTTGA
>Ga0272448_1000092_pt1 | contig 124898 bp, 175 predicted proteins | sample YNPCB0191_FD_202220 | JGI IMG/M metagenome (GOLD analysis project Ga0272448, IMG submission 202220) | Hot spring sediment microbial communities from Yellowstone National Park, WY, United States - YNP-CB-019-1 | ecosystem: Environmental > Aquatic > Thermal springs > Hot (42-90C) > Sediment... | reverse complement strand
TCTACAAAAACAGATCCTACATTACTAAAATCAACACAACCCATCTTGCATTTAAATTTATTGGTAAGAATATCTTTAACTTCCTCTATTTGTTGTAAAATATCTCCTTGCCACTCTTTAGCAAAAACTTTCTCAAACCTTTCTCCATTCAATCTCCATATACATAATGCAGTAAAATCTAATTCTTTATCTTTTCGTCCTAAAGTTCCACTAGCGGGATCTAAACCAAAAAAGTAAAGTTCCGACTTACCCATTTCTAAAGGTAAAAAATCTCCAACAAGTTTTTCCGAATCATCTCCTGTTAAAACTAACGAAACATCTTCAGCCCATTCCATATTATATTGAATTTTAAAATCAAATTCACTCATATCCCCTTCATAATGAAATTCTTTTTTATCTGGAAAAAATTTCATTTTAAAGGATAAAGGCATTCGATCTAATACATATTTTGAAACTTTTTCATCTTTATACATTACATAACCACTCTCTAGTAATCTATCACATTCATTCCATTTTCTGATTAATTTCTTATATTGAGAGGATTGAGCACTTTTATAAAAATGATTCTTAAATAAAGGAATTCCTACTTTTATTAATTTTACTCTCTCTTCAGCTCCTAACATAGGTAATAATCGAGTAGTCATAGAAACATCAGAAACTCTCATTGCTTCATCTATACACATTACTGAAAAATGCCATCCTTCTTGCAAAGTCTGTTCATGAGCTGACATAGCCAAAAAATAAGATCCATTTTTTAATTGTAATTTAGTACTCGACATATTCCGAGTTTCAATTAAACTTCTAAAAAAACAATTTGAATTTTCTAAAAAAGACCTTATAATATTCAATAATCTAATAGCTTGATCTTCTTTGGGTGCAAAAATTCCTATACTTAAATTAGGATGAAATATACTTAAAATCAAAAGTCCTAAACTAACTGAAAAACTTTTTCCTCCTCCTCGAGCTTGCATTACCAAAATATACTTTATTTTAGGGTCAAGAATACTTTGAATAATTTCAAGTTGATTTGGATACAACTTTATTTTAAAATAGTGTTCTATTAACTTTATATTATCAGAAAGATAATCTAAATGAAAATCTAGTCCTTTATAAAATGATCCTCTTAAAAGTTCATAATTAATCATTTTAAATTTTCAAAAAAGATTTGAGCATCTTCAATATCATTAAACTTAATAGAATTTATTTTTTTCAATTCAACAACATTTTTTCCTTTAAAAAGTATACCTATCACATTTTTATCTTTTTTATACATATCAAAAAAATAACCTTTTTTACTTAACGAACCTAAAAAAGATGCATTCTCTTTTAAATCTTTTTCTTCTTCATCTTCCAAACTAAGTTCATGAGGAGAAATAATTTCATCTTCCAAACTCTTTGAAAAATCCATTAATTTTTTAGAAAGTGCTCCTGCTTTATCCTCTTTATTATCTAAAATATAATCCTTAATTTCTTTTAATTTAGCTTGAATCTCATAAAAAAAAGATAAAGCTTCTTCTTTATCTTCAAATATTTTAGAAATTAATATCTCTTCTGTAGTAGAGTCTATCAACATTACTCTAAAAAAATCTCCAAAATATTTTAACAAAAGTTCTACATTAAATACATCATTATTTTTCATTATTAAAAATTTTTCATTTAATTCAATTTTTTCCATCATCTACCTCCTCACAAATTATTTATTTGTTTCTTATCTTTTACTTTATCTTCACTTACTGAACTTACTACTTCAAAAACCCAATAACTACCTTCATCTTGAGGTTTAGTAGATAATAAGTTCTCTTTTTTATTTATCAATTTTAAATTAAATCCATCTACTTCAATCACATCTCCTTCTTCCAAATCTGGAGGCAAAAAATCTTTATTTAACCTAATTACAGGAGATAAATATCCCCAAGGTACTGAAATTGTTCCTGATGCAACTTTCTTAACTTTATTCAATACATCCCCCTTTATTCGGGAATCAAATGCATAATACTCATTATAGAAATCTAAATCATCTTTATTTAAACTCTCTCCCTCAAAAACTAAAGAAATATCATCTTCTGATTCAGGTTGTTCTTTTTTAGAATAAACTACTGCTTTAACTTTTTTAACTTCTCCCTCATCAGTAGTTAAATCATAAGGCAATTCTCTCTTAAACATATCAATTTTTTTATTTTTAGGTGTCTTTTTAGATTTAGCAATAACTTCTTTTATTTCTCCTGGATCAACTAAATAATTTTCATTAATAAATATATCATTAATTAATTTCTTTAAATCATCCTTTTCTATATTTCCTTTTTTAGTTAAAGTTTCCTCAAAAAAGAATTTTATAATCCTAGGAATACCTTTAAATTCATCATCAGGTTTTATTAAATATTCTTTAGAAGTAGCTACTTCTTTTAATATTTCCTCTAAAGAATTTTCATTTTCTTTCAAATAATTACTTAAACTAAACTCATTTGGGTAAGATTCAGATACATTATCTAAAGTTTCTTTTATTTTATCTACATCAATTTTTACTTCATTATCTTCTTTTTTAACTGCAAATTTTACTAGATGTGAAGCTCTTTTAAATAAAAACCTTCCTACTCCTTCAAATTCAGTTTCACTTTTTTTAACTAAATCTACCAGCTTAAAAGAAGGAAAATTAGGAAGTATCTTATTATAAATAATTCTTGAAACTTGAGATAACTCAATATTTTCTTTCTCCTTTTCTTGAAAAACTAGTTTTTCTTTAAGAAACCTAATTGGATTTATATTCATAATATTCCTCCTACCTTTTTGTGACCAAGTAAAATTTTTCATCAAGTGGATACTCTTGAATCATTAAATTTGTTACTTCATCAACATAATATCCTTTTGAACCTATTTCTTTTTCTAATTCTGTAAATTTATCCTCACCTAATTGTTCTTTTACCCATTCCTTAGGTGTAATTTTTTTACCCTCTGCCACCATTTTTTGCATTTCTTGTTTTCCTTTAAGTGTTTCTCCCCACGTTTTTATTAAATCTTTTTTTACTAACTCAATAATCTTATTAAATATTTCTTTTAAAGGATCACCCGATGTTAATTCAATAGTTGTTGTTTCTGATGGAGCATAAATATTCACATTTATTTTAGTCAAAACTCCATAAGTTTTATATATTTCAAGTTTCTCTTTAATAACTCCTTCCAAAAAGTCACCAAACTCTTTTGTATTTCCTATTTCAACCCCAACTTTTATCCCATCTATCTCAATTAAAGAGGAAGAAGATACTGGCTTTAAAGAAAAATTTAAAGGTATTTCAAAAGTTTTTTGAGGTAAAGTAACATTTACCAAAAAAGATATTAAAAAATCTGATTTTTCTTTTTCCGTTACTTCTATTCGAATATTTACTTCCTTCTTTAATCTTTTTATTCCCTCTAAAATTTTTTCAAACTCCTCTAATTTATTTTTTTCACTTTTTAAAACATATTTTAACGTTTCTTCAAAAAGATCTCTAGCGTCCTTTTCTATTTCAGACCTAATACGATCTACTGTTTCCTCACTTTCTTTTCCTAATATATTAAATCTAAATGTCATTTTAAAATCTGGAAGATTAGTTTTAGGATATATTCTTTTAATTTCTCTTAATTGATTATATAATGCTTCCAATATTTTTCCTAATCCCCTCCATCCTTTCAACATAACAAAAACTTCAACTTCATCAATATTAAAATTAAATGAAAAATCTTCTTCATCTTTCAATTTTGAAAAAGACACCCAAACTTCCCCTGTATACTGTTGAATATTTTTTTCAAAAGCTATCCCAATCTCTAAAGGTATAATCCAATAAGGTTTACCTTCTGAATTCTTTTCAACTTTTTCACCCTTTACAGAAACCAATATTGCATTAACATAAAGAGGATCACCCGTATCTATTACAAGTCCTAAATTTTTTTCTATTTCCTCTTCATCAAATGTTGTCGCAGATATCCTTTCACCCTTAGCCTTCCATACTTTCTCTCTCAAAGGATCTAAAAGCTTTCTAACTCTTTGAGTTATCGAAGGTATTACAGGTTTTTCTTCTTTTTTCTCTTCACCTATTTTTTTAATTGCTTCTATCACTTGTTTACTTAATTTTTTCTTTAAACTTTTCTTTTTAAATAATTCTAAATCTTTTTCATCCACTATAAATTGATCTCCATTAGGAAGAGCAATCAAATAAGCTCCTGCAGTAGGTAAATCAAAAATATAACTCCTATCAAGCTCATCTAAATGAAAAGGTATATCTATCTTAACATCATTAGTATTTTCTGGAAAATCATGATGAGGAAATAACTCCGTTCCATAATCATCTCCTAATATTACTGGCTGTTCTTTATCTTCATAAACATTAGCTTCTTTCATTATTTTATCAATTGCCCTAAAAATAGTTTCATCTTTTAAATCAGGAAATGTAATTTTTAGACGTTTAAATAATTCTGATTTTAATTCGGTTCCATCAAATTTTTTCTGAAGTTCATCCCTTACCATTTTAACTTCATTATAAAATTTAACTTTATCTTTATCGGTTAATCTCGTTAAATCTTTTTCATCTGCTTTTTTTATTAACCAACCTTTTAAAAAATTTTTAAATGTAGTTTTATCACTATAACCATTTTTCCATGTATACCAACAAATACTTCCTTCTTTATTCATTTCTTTTAAAAAATCTTCAACATCATCTATTTTTTTTACTTTTTTCTTATCAGGTACTTTTTCTTCTAAACTTTTATCTCCTAAAGTTCTCATTAACTCTAATAATGTTGAAAGTATATTTTCTCCTGGATATTTAGCCCATTGATAAGGCCACACCTGTAAATATAAACTCTTATCACTTGATACATTTGCAGGAAATGCCCACTCCAAAGGTGCATAAGGTTCATTAATTTCCCAAGTAGTGTTAGGTTGTCGAGCTACTTTATCTAAAACAAAAATCTCATTTTTCTTATCTATTGTAAATTTTCCATTCAAAAAATGACCAAAAAATCTAATAAATCCTTTATTTACAAATTTCATCCAACCTTTATCTATTAAATGTAATTTATCCTCATTTTCTAAATCTATTTTTTTCAGACTTATTTTTTCATTATCTTTATTCAAACTAAAGTATACAAAATCATCCTCATCCCTTAAAATTTTTAAAACAAAATCAGTTGAGTTATTTTTCGTATAAATTTCATATAATAAGCTTAATTCAGACATCCCCTCTAAATCAAAATCTCGATGTTCTACAAAATCTGGAATAGTATAACTTTTTTCAGTATCATTTTTTTCATCAGAATACATTACATCAATAGGCATGGTTATCTCTAAATCATAAACTGGAGAAATAGCTAAAGTAGGAGAAAAATCACTTTTTTTCATTAAAACTAAATTTGGAAACGAAATTAAAAATTCACTTTCTCCTATGTTATTAGTATTGATAAAAAAATCTTCTATATTTGAATGTATTATTGGTAAATTAAAATGTTTCCTCAATATAAAAGAAAGTTTTTTAACAAAACTTATATCAGGTACACTAAAATTATAATCAATATCCTTAACCAAAAAAGGAAAATCCTTTAATTTAAAATAAATACCACGCTTTAAAAAAATCATTTATTTTTTCAACTTATTTGACTTATTTTTAGGTTTTAGTTGAGAATTATTAGTTGCATCTAACAAACCTAAAAAACAATTACAATTAGGACAAAATAAAGTTGCCCTCCCTTCAGACAAACTAATTTTCTTTATAGTTTCTGGAGTCAAGTCTGTTCTACAATTATAACACTTTAAGTTTTCTAACTTCTTATAAACATTTCCTATCATTTCTCCTCCTTTCTAAAAAAATTTAATGGGGTTCTTTCCAATAATCTTTATACTCATCTTTTCCTAAATTTGTATCATTCCAACCATCAAATGGTCCTGTATATTTTCTTAACTTATCTAAAAATTCCCCATCAGATACAAATTGATTACCCTCCATTATTACTAAATACAAATTATCTTTTAATCGTTTAATTATCATCCCATCATAAAAATCTCCATCTACTAAAATCTTAACAGGTTCTTTAATTTCAAATTCTTCTTCTCCTGGTAAAATATCTTCTCTACTTAAAGTTTTCACCTCTCCATCCCTAAAAGCAACTGTAACTAAAGCAGGAGAAATTCCAACAACTCTTCCAATCTTTCCTTTAAAACTAACCTTACTCAATAAATCAATTTCTTTTTTTGCTTTAAGAACACGCATCATTACCTCCTAGTCTGAAACAACAATTTTTTTATATTTTTTACCATCCTTTGTAACTTCATCAGGTAAGTTAGTTTCATCTGTTAAACCAAATTCACTTATTTCTTTTACTTCTTTACTATCAAAATCCATATATTTCACAGAAGCCTTTTTTCGTATTGTATATTTTACTAAAAATGATTCTGGTACATTAATTGAATTTAAACCTTCTACATCTACTCTATAATAATTAACAGGTTCAAATTTCTCAAAATTTATCCATCTGTCTGATACTATACCCGATTTTTGTTTATAAGATAATCCATTCAAAAATACATTCTTGATAATAGCTACTGAATCACCTAAATTAAATCTAAAATTTTTAATTGAATTAACAGTAGCGTTTATAACTCTTTTTAAAAATAAGGGATACACTTTTACATCCTTCCTATTCAAATATTCAATCTTTCCACTATGTAAAGAACGAGCTTTCACTATATTATTATATACTTTTAATATCTCATAAAGATGCCCCAACCTTAAACTACTCTTGTCCCTATAACTTCCTATAACTCTAATATGAGGACAAGAATAAGCTTGTTTCAAAAATGCAATTGCTTCTCCTTCTGTACCAAACATATATTGTTCTTTTACATTAACATAAACAACCCAAACATTTTTTTGATTATCAAATCTAATAATTCTAGTTTTAGTTATATTGGGTGGATTAATAAATTTATTTTCTTCTTTAACATCATCCATCATTTACCTCCCATCATATATATTCTTTTTTGCAGGCTCAATAAAAACACCTGAACCATCCATACTTGAATATCCCATAGGGGATCCTTCTCCTTCAACTCTTTCATTTATATCTATTATCTCATCTTGTGATAAATCAAACATTAACTGATTATAAAGTTCTTCGTCTCCGTCCTCTTTCAATTCCTCTAATATCTTATAAATTTCATTTTCATCAGCTTTTACACATCTTTTATAATAATCTACATATTTATTACTCCTCAAAGAAAAATCTTTACTATTCAATTTTTTTATAGATTCTTTCAAAGTTAAATCATTTAAGGGTTTCTTTTTAGAAACAGGAATAAATACATCAACTATATTACCCCTTTTTTCACATTCAAATCCTTTCACTTTATTATACATTACATCATCAACATCAAATAAAGAAATGTTAAATCCCCACTTATGTATATCCTGTGAACTTTTCAAAATTTTTCCAACTTTCATTAAAATATTTTCATCAAAAAAACCTATCTTTTTTTCTAATATAGCTCTTCTTAAAATATTTTCTACTGTTTCATTTAGAACACCATTTACTTTAGCCACCTTATTAACTACATTTTCTACATCTGAAACTTTTGTTTCAATCATTTCATTCATTAAATCTTTTTCAACTAAATCAATTCTTTCATTTTCATCTGTTATTTTTCTTACCAAAACTTTATCATTTTCATTTTTAATTTGCAATTCCCATACATCATCACTACGAGAAACTTTAATATTTGCTTTTCTTTTTATTTTGGCCACACCCTCATCATTTTCATCAAAAATTTGAGGAATATAATTAGGATTATCATCAAACAATTTAGAAAGTAAAAGTTTTTCCATTTGTTCTCTATTATTCAACACTTTTTTATAATAAGATTGAAAAAGTAATGAATAATCTTCAACATCTTTACCTTTTAAATCTTCTTCGGCTAAAAATTCGGCTAATACAAAATTATCTAAATCTTTTACTTGATCAACCATTTCTTTTTTCCATTGAGCTACTTCATCATCTATTTCTTTTATGTTTAACCAAGCATCAAATTTTTTCTCTTTTTTAGCAATTTTTTCTATTTTTTCTCCTTCATCTCTATAAAACTTTCCTCTTAATAAATCTAATAACCAATTACTCATTTGAAACCTCCTATTTTTGAAATTTACGTTTTAAAACATCAAAATAAGCTCCGCCTTTTTCAGTTAACATAAAATTACGCCTATAATAAGGTTTATCCAAATTATCACATTTAATCCATCCATATTCCATCATTTTTTTAAATTTATAAAACAACTTACGCACATCTTCTTTTTTCTCATTCAAATTCCATCTAAACCAAACAATTTCATTAAAATCATGAGCTTTTCTATCTGCCATTATTGATAACCAATAATAATCATTTTTATTATCGATCATACTTTACTCCTAAATTATTAATATCCACCTTAGAAAAATCAACTTTTTTTAATAAAATAGAAGCAGATTCTCTACAATATTTTTTAATTTTATCTAAAGTAATTTGCATTCTAGAATCTTCTCCATAAATCTCTTTTAATGTAGAAAGGGTATAAACTAAAAATTCTACTAATAAACCCTCTAATATTAACTGAAATTTATTATCAATTTCTTCTTGAAGTTCCTTTTGTAATTTAGTCATCTCAACTATTATCTGTCTAATTTCTGTTAAATATCTACTAATTAACATTTCTACCTTATCATTAAATCCTTCATTATTTTCTTCTAAATTATTTATTCTAGTTATTATTGTACTTATAATAAGTTCTAAAGCTTCTTTTTTATCAAAAGCATCATTCTCAGATGTTAATATCTTATTTTTCAATTTCAAAATATCATCTATGGAATTTAAACTAATCTTATTCTCATTACCAGAATTTTTAAAATTTTCAACGGATGAAGTTGCTAAAATTTGAGTACTTTTTACATCTTGGATAAGTTTAGACATCATCAATTTGAACTCATCTAAATTAGGGAATTTTTTAAATTGACTATAATATTTATCTCTAACAATATAATACAAATTCAAAAAATCAACTTCTTTATTAGACTTTATATAATCTCTTACAAAAAAATCAACTTCTTGCGGAAATTTCTTTCTAGCCATAATTTATTTTTTTAAACTTTTCAACAAATTAACTGCAACCTCCAACGCTTTCTTTAATGAATTTAAATCATACTTTTCTTCAACTAATTCAACTAAATTTTTCTTATCAAATATATACTCATTAAAAATATCCCACTCTTCCTGTGATAATAATGAATTTAATTTAGATAAAAAAATATCAAATATTTCACTATTACTTAATTCAGTTTTCATATATCTAATTTCATCTTTAACATCACCTTTATTTAAATAAATATTTAAACTTCTATAAAGAGGTATATATTTTTTATAAAAAAGCATTCCTTTCTGTATCGCATTAGCTAATTCTGTAGTACCTATATCATAATGATCCAAAATAGATGAAATCGGTTTATTATTAAAGAAAAAATCAATTAAAACATCATATTCAATATCATTAACTAAACTTTTTAAAATAGTCTTAAAAAAATCTACCTGTTCTGGCAAAAGATTTTTTATTTCTTCTTTAACATTAACAACATCTCTAGAATTTACAAACTCCTCAATAACATCAATTTCTGTTGTTCTTTTAAAAGATAAAGGAAATACTCCAGTAAAAACAAATCTTAATTTTTTAAATGCTTCACTTACAGACGATTCATTCATATTTAGTAAAGTTGACCATAATTTATTAGATGCTAGATTTAATTCTATTCCTTTACTTTCTAAAAGTTGTAAATCAGCTTCATTAAATCCATTTTCCAAAATATCCATAATTTTTTCAAATAATTTTAAAGCATTCATTGCATTTTCTTTCTTTAACATTTCTTTTATTTTATTCACTTTTTGGTTAAATTCTTTTTCTCCTTCTATACTCTTTTCTAATGTTAATTCATCAATAAATCCTTCTTTCATCGCTTTTTCAGAAAGAATATCCTCCACTGTGGTTAAATCTTCCTCCTCTTCTTCACCTTTTGAAAAATAAGAAGCTAAGTCTGAAAAAGGAATTTCTTTACGATAATGTTTCTTTTTAGTTTCTTCTTCCTCATCTTCTAAAGTTTCTTCCCCCCCTAAACTTTTAAACTTAGAAATATACGAAGAAGTTAAAGCATTTTTTAAATAATTTCTAACATAATTCTTAACATCTTCATTACTCTCTATAAAAGAAATAACCTCATCCATATTACTTAAAACTACTCCTTTCTGAGTAGCCATATCTTCAATTAGCCTCTTAACATATTCTAACGATTGATATAAGACTTCCATAAATGTATTTTTTTGCAACTCAAAATCCCCCACAGAAGTTAAATAAATATTTATTAAATAATTAAATTTTTCAAAAAGATAATCAAAAAATTTATCCTCAAAAAAAGATATCCCCTTACTTAATCGACTCGTTATTTCATTTAATGCCGCCCTTAATCTCCTTTCAACTTCATTTGTTGGATTTAAATAAGCTTCTTTTATTTTATCAAATATCTTTTGAATTATTATTTCCTCATCTTCGGCAGAAAAATTTCCTGAAATTGACCAACTATTTTTATCTGAAACATCTGTTCCCATAAAGGAAGCACTCCAATTATATCTAAATGCTTCTTCCTCTTCTACAACATTTGTTAAATCTTCATCTTTGTATGTTACATCAATTACACCCGAAACTATTACTGGATTAGATTTTACTCCAGAAATTAAATCTAACTCCTTGGCACGTGTAACATCATTAATCTTAACTAAACCACTTACAAGATTATTCACCATTGCTCCTCCTATAAAAAATCATTTTTTACAAGCATAGAAATCATCTAAAATCTTTTTTTTCATGGTTTTTAATATAAAAGACACATAAGCTTGAGAAATTTTCATCAATTCACCTATTTCAACCTGTGTTAACTCAAAAATAAAAAAATAAATAAAAATTTTTATTTGTTTTTCATTAAAATTATCAATCACATATTTCATTAATTTTTGAGATTCTTGATGACAAAAACGCCTTTTTTTCAATTCTTTATTTATATCTTCATCTGTTAAATCAAAATTTAAAAAATTAGTAAATTCACCTAAACTAAGTTCTACTCTAGAAAAATCGTTTAGGATATCATTTTCATAATCCCAAAAGGGATCTTTAATAATCTTTTTCATCCAAAAGAATTCCTAAAAATTCCTCAGGTGGAGTTAAATTTTCCAAAGTATTCAAATCTACTTTAAACAATATAGTACGAGTTTGAAAAAATACAAACTCTACCGTTGCAATTTGTTTAGGTTCATCTATATCTACTACTTTACCTACTAAATTTCCCCAATAAGCATTTTTTAACCTTACAACATCTCCTTTTTTAAATTTACAATGTTCTTCTACTATTTTAGTCCAAATTTCTTCTAATTTTAAAATCCATTCTTCTTCCTCAGCAGTTAACGTTGCAAATTCTCTTCCTTTCTTTAAAAAATAAAAATAAAAATCTTTAAAATAATCCTTTATAAAACAATCCACGTTCATTATATCTAAAGTCTTAAAAAAAGCATAACCTGGAAAAAGTAATCGTTTAGTTTCTATTACTGATCTATTTTTTTCTTTTTTTACTTTATAAGAAGGTTGCCATAATTTGTAAGCATCCAATTTAGAAGGTAAAAAAGTTAAAAAGTTTCTTAAACAATTCAAATTCCCATAATATAAAAAATACCAACCCGAAGAATTTAATACTTCAGTATTTCCCCATGAAACATTTAAAGTATCCAAAAAAACTTTTTCTATACGAGAGGGTTTATTTTCTTCCATTTTTATTCTCCTTTACAGGAAATATAATATTACCCTTCACATCTTTTAATGTTATTTTAAAACTATTTAAAATTTGATCTACTTTTTTATTATTTAATTCAATCAAAGAACAAAATATTGCCCCTAAAGGATCAGTAGCAAATATTTCATATTCTTTACCTCTAAGTTTAATTTTAATCTTAGGTAAATCAACAGAATTCATTTTCATATTTTCTGCAGAAAAATTAGACAATTTCTCAAAATAATTAAATTCCTGCGTATTATCCATCTTATCTTCATCACTTAGCATACTCTCCTCCTTTTTTTAAAATCAAATTTGAAAAAGCTTTTTTCCCATATTTAATTAAAAAATCATCTGGATCATAATTTTTAGGTAATTTTATTATATCTAATTCTAATTTATTATTTATTATTTCCTTAACTTTTTCTATCATTTTATTTCCACCTTCATCCGAATCAGGTATCAAAATTATTTTATTAACTAATGGATATAATAATACAAAATGATAAAAAGTAAATAAAGTTCCAAAACTACTTACAGTATTAGTAAAACCTTCATCTACCAATTTTAAACAATCAAATAATCCTTCCACCAAAATAACTTCTTTTTTTTCTTTAATAGCTTTAAAATTTTCAACAAACCCATATAAAAAATGATTTCTTTTAAACGATTTTGAATAAACCCACTTTTCATTTGAATCATGTAATTTTCTTAATGCATACCCCAACAATTTTTTATTAAAATAATAAAGAGGAAAATAAACTCCTTCCCTAATATCATCAACTTTTATAGAATCGCCAAAATAATTACATTTCCCTTTTTCAATTTCAAAAACATCAAACTTAGCTAAAGTTTGCATAGATATTTGACGTTTACTCAATAATTGCATTTGTATTTGGTGACTCGGAAACAATTACTTTAAATACTTTCAATCCTCTATTTTTTAATAAATTTTGAAAAACTTTTTTAAGATGAAGTGCAATCATTTCTGAGCTACTATCTTCTAATACATAATACTTTGAATTTAATTTTTTAACTATCTCTAATAATTCAATATCTTTTTCACTTACTAAAGTAGTATGATCTAAATGCTCATCAATCCAATCACCTATAATAATTTTAAAAGCATTAAAATCAAATACAAAATTATGCTTATTTGCAAAAGTATTATCTTTACCTTTTACAAATACAGTTACCTCATAACGATGTCCATGTAGATTTCTACATTTACCTTTATGGTACATCAATCTATGTGCAGCTGGAAAAGAAAATGATCTCGATATATAAGTCACTCAAACCTCCTATTCATTAATATCTTGAAAACAATATTTTGCATAAGGACACCACTGATATTTACCATCTACTTCAGTAGCACATATTCTAGATGGAATCTTATTTTCTTTATAGTATGTCAAAATCCTATTCATTTTTTCATTAAACCAACTTTCAAATTCAGGATTCAAATCAACCTTAAATTCTTTTAAATCTTGAGAATCTTTATTCTCATAAAAAATTATAGCTTTTTTTATATTCATAATTAACATATACATTTTTACTTGCAATACATGCTCTTCATGAGGTTTATTTAATTTTCCAAATCCTTCTTTATTAATCGATTTAATTTCAACTATGTAAGTTTCATCATCAATTTTTATAATTGCATCTACAAAACCTAAAAAAGGATAGGTAGAATGAAATATAAGTTTTTCTGAATCAACTAAAATTCCCATATTTCTAAATAAATCTTCAAATTTTTTGTGAATTGAATTTCCCCCCATAGCAATCAATCTAGATTTAAAATCTCTAGATGTTTCTTGAGGAATTCCCTTTAATTTATAAAAAGCTTGACGTTCACATTTTATTATATAGGTAGGAGATAATTTAGTTGAAGTAGAAGCTTTTTCAGGATGTTCTTCTAAGTATTTAGATATTTTACTAATCAATAAACCCGTGCTATTATCTTTTTTAATAATCATTTAACTCTCCTATTTTCATATAGAATTAGCTACCTTCCATTCATTATCAACTTTTTCTCTTATTATATAACAAACAGCATTATGCTGATGTATTGATTCTTGACTTGATACTTTAACAGAAAACCATTTTAAATTAATAACCTTTTGCAAAAGTAAAGAAGCATCTCTAGCAACATCTTCCACAAATTTAGCATTTTTATATCCCTGTTCAGTTACATACTTTTCATCCGGCCTTTTTAAAAGAGGATAAACATTAGATGACCCGGATTCATTAATAATTGCTGTAATATCTTCAATCCACATTCCAGGCTGTGGAGGATTAGTTAAAGTCATTATTCTAACATGACTTCTTTGTGCGTGTGCTCCCCATCCACATCCCTTTTCTAAATCTACTAAACTCATCTCTTTAGAACAAGGACAATAAGTTGTAACAATACCTTCTACCGAAACCAAAAATTTATATTCATTATTTTTTAATAAACCCACAAAATCACAATCAAAAAAGTTATAACCTACTTTTTTAGAAATGGGTGATTTTACTTCAATTGGATACTTAAAAGAAGTTTTTACATAAACATCATCCGATTTTAATTTATCTTTCAATTTATTTAAAAGATCGTTAATATTATCTCCTGATAAAGAATCTTTCCAATCATAAAGTACCTCCAAATACCTTGACATATTAGTACCCCTCATATCATGATTAAGGGAACTAAAAAGAGAAACATTGGAATGTAATTTAAGGAAATCTCCTTTTTTAGTTTTAATTTGAATTAAAAAAGGAACATTATCTACACCCACTCTATTTATAGGTAAATTTCTCAAATCTTTCGAATTTTGTACATCGGGTAGATTAGACATTCTTCTTTCTCCTAAAAATATTTTCATTTACTAAATACCTTATTCTATCAAAAAACAATTCCAACTCTTCCTCAATTTCTTTTTTTGCTTCTTTATGCGAATATCCAAATATACATATTTTATTTTCAAAAACAACTTCAACTTCTTTCAATATCTTTTTCTCAAACCTAGTAACGGGTTCTTCTATGAGAGAATGTTGTACTCCTTTAATTGAATTTTTTAATTTCATATTATTTAACTCCTGTACTTCCAAAACCTTTACTTCCCCTATCCGTTTCATCTATTTCTTCTACTTCAACCATCTTAATATCTTTATAATACTTTCCTAATTTAGGTACAAATACCACCTGGCATACTCTTTCTCCTTTATAAATAGTAAATGGAATATCATTCATATTAAATAAAATTGGTCCCACTTCACCTCTAAAATTTGAATCAACAGTTCCGAAATGAGCAAAAACTCCTTTAAATGCAAATCCACTTCTTCCTCTAACTTGACATTCTACATCTGGAGGCATAGAAAAAATAACTCCACAATTTATTGATTTATACGATTTAGGAGGTATTTTAATATCTTCTCTACTATACAAATCCCAACCTGAATCAGTAGGATAGGCTCTTTTTGGTAAAGGCAATTCTTTATCTAATCTTTTTACTTTTATAACTAGAATTTCTCCTATAGTTTCATTATTAATTCTTTTCTTTTTAAATATTTTATTTAGCATTATTTCCTCCTTAATCTAAAAAAGTTTGCCAATTCTTTAAAGTATTTATATTATACAATATAGCATCCATTTGTTTTGCACTAGCCACTACAAAAAAATCCATTTTATCTTTTATCTTTTCTCCAGGTAATCCCTTTTCATTAAATTTTACTAAATTTAAACCATGCACTATAGGAGATGAGGTATCCATAGACATTTCTATTGGAAAATTACTATAACCTAAAATTTCTATTGGATTAGATGCACCTAACAAATGATGTGGCTTATTTATAAGTAATTTTTCTTTTAAAAGATATTTAATTAAGTGTAATCTATTCAACATCCACTGTTGGGTTACAGAACCTACTTTAATATTTCTTACATTAAAGGGAACATCAAAAGGAATACAAATAAGATCAATAGGTAATTTTTTATATTCTTTATAACAATTCAACCATTTATCTAAACTATCTCCTTGTACTACTCCTCCTATTTTTACTTTTAATTTTTCTTTTTGAACTAATTCAATAAAAGATTTTACTTCATTCAAAGTAGCTTTATCATTATTCAAATAATCAGGAGCAATCACTAATGAAGGATTCAAAAGTTTTGTTAACCTAATCAATTCATTTCCATTAATAGGTTGGGATAATTCAAAAGCAGAATTATCTAATATTACAAATCTATTCTTTTCAACTTGCTTTTTATAAAAATTTAAATAGGTTGAATTACCTAATAAGTGCGCTAATACAAAATCAAAATCTGTATAAGCTGAAAGTTCTTCCAAATAACGTACAGGTATCTCAAATGACAATTTCATTATTTACCTCCTTCTTTTTTTATTACACCTCTAACTCCTAAACCTATATACGCCCTAAGTAAGATATATAAATATAAATTTTTACAATCTTCCTTAGTAAAATCCAAATCTTTTAATTTTCGAATAAACTTTCCCTGCATAAACTCATCAATTTCTAATGAAGAAAGTTGTTCTAGTATACCTTCAAACTCTTCAACGTTTATCATAAATTTACCTTCTCCTTAATATCTTATCAAGAACATTCTGAATATCCACAATCATGACAAGTTATTCCCGAACATCCACTTTCGTAACTTACATTGGTAGAATAACATTTAGGACAAAAATTCATCTTATAATTATTACTCGAAATAAACGAAATATTTTCCCCACGCTTTTTCAAAAATTTCAACATAGCTAATGCAACTGCATGAGGAATAGAATTTACTTTAAATTCACCAAACCCATAAGGTTTATCACCTTTTATAGAATTCAAATGTTTAATTATTTTAGTTGGATCTCCCCCCAACTCAAAATACTTTGATAATAAAATACCTATTAAAGAAGTCAATCCACTTAACTCAGTTCCCAAAGGAGGTAAACTAGAAAATACTTGTAATATCTTATCTTCTTCAAAATTAAAGTGAATATGTAATGGGCCATACCCAGTTTGCATTAAATAATATTCCGACGAAACACCTTCCATAAATTTTTTCTTAGTTACCTTTGGTTTATCAGCCTTTAAATTCAATACTTGAAAATCTTTACACCCATCCCTATATATTGTTATTCCTTTACATCCTAATTTATAAGCTAGTAAATAAGCTTTTTCAACCTCTTCTAAAGTTGCTTCTTTTTTTAAATTAATTGTTTTAGAAACAGCATTATCCGTATATTCTTGAAAAGCTGCCTGAATTCTTATATGATATTCAAAATTTATATCATGTGAGGTAGGAAATAAATCTTGTATTGATTGAGGAATTTCTTTTAAACCTCTAATAGATTTATGGTTTATTTCTATCTTTTTCCATAAATCTTCTTTCTTTAATCCAAAATAATTATTTTGCTTTGCTATTTTTTCAAATAAAGGATTTATTTCAACATAAAAATCTTTTTCATTTGGAACTTCTCCCTTCTTTAACATTTCTAAAGCTTTAGCATTATATCTCACATATGATAAAGCAAAAAAGGGCTCAATTCCACTACCTTGTAATCCTGCAGCTAAAGCTATTGTACCCGTAGGCGCAATAGTAGTTCGGGATGCATTTCTTAATTTTAAATTAGTTCCCTTAAAATATTTACTATCTTTATCATAAATAGATCCTTTCCAATTTAAAAAGCAACCTCTCTCTAAAGCTAGTTGAGAGGACATATTCAAAGCTTCCTCTTGAATAAATTTCATAATTTCTTTTGCTTTATTTAAACCTTCTTCACTATCATATCTTACTCCTAATTTAACACATGTTTCTGCCCAACCCATAATACCTAATCCAATTTTTCGATTCGATTTAACCATATATTCTATTTTAGATATCGGATAATTATTCACATCAATAACATTATCCAAAAATCTTACTGCATAATGCACCGTTTCTCTTAAATCATCCCAATCAATTTTTCCTTTAGTAATTTCACCCTTTACAAATTTAGATAAATTTATTGAACCTAAATTACAGGATTCCCAACCTAACAAAGGTTGTTCTCCACAAGGATTAGTTGCTTCTATTTTTCCAATATGAGGAGTTGGATTATCTTTATTAATTGTATCTAAAAAAATTAAACCCGGATCACCTAATCTCCAAGCATTCTCAACTATCATATTAAACAATTCTTTTGAATTTATTTTCCCTACTTTACTATTATCTCGAGGATTTACTAAATCAATATCTTGTCCTTCTTCTAATGCCTTCATAAAATCATCATCTACTGCTACCGAAATATTAAAATTTTCCATTATTCCTGGTTTATTTTTCATTTTTATGAAATCAACTATTTCAGGATGCCAATAGGGTAATATTCCCATATTAGCTCCTCGTCGTACTCCTCCCTGTTTAATCACTTCAGTCATCTTATCAAACAATTGCATAAATGTAACAGCTCCAGAAGCAACTCCTCCAGTCTTTTTTACTTTATCTCCCTTCATTCTAATATTACCAAAAGAGAACCCTGTACCTCCTCCAGATTTTTGTATTATACCTTGAGCCCAATTAGCATTAAGAATACTTTCCATATTATCTTCAATAGGGATAACAAAACAAGCAGCTAATTGTTGTAAATACCTACCCGCGTTCATTAAAGTAGGAGAATTAGGTAAAAATTTAAAAGAAGACATCATATCATAAAAATAATTATAAACTTTTTCATAATTCTTTTTATTTACCTCATAAACTTTACTTAAATTATTTAAATAAGTAAAAAAATTAGTTTCTCTATCCATTTCATTCATTACTATTATAAAACTCTTTTTATCTTCATTAAAAATAATTTTATGTTCCACTCCTTTCAAAACTTCTGTTTTAGGAACTCCAACATCATATAACACTTCAGCCATAGTTATATTATGAGCTACTCTTTCAAACATATCTTCTATTTTTTCATTCCCCTTCAAATATTTATCTTTTATTACTTTTTCTTGAGTTAAAGTTAATTCGGTCATATTTTTCTCCTCATCTATTTTTTTAAGTTTTCGACCAACATTCACTTACCTTAATATCATTTTTCAATGGGACTCTTAAAGGAATTTTTTCAATTTGTTCATTTATTATCTTTATAAAAGGATCTACATCTTTTTCATCTGCCTCAAATAATAACGAATCATGAACTGCCAAAATAACTTTAACCTTTAAATTTTGTTTTTTACTTTGTTCCATCGTTCGCATTCCAACTAAAAAATTTAAATCTGATGTGGAGGATTGAATAGGAAAATTAATAGATTGTCTATATGCTTCCTCTCTAATTTGTTCATTAAAACTATTAACTCCTAATAATCTTCTTTTCCTACCAAACAAACTTCTTACATAACCTTTTTCTTTTAAAAATTTTTTAGTTAAATTCATCCATCTTAAAGCATTAGGAAATTGTTGGAAAAAAGAATTTACTATAAGTTGAGCATCCTCAACTGACATTTTAAATTCATCCGCAATCGACCACACTCCTCTACCATACATTAATCCTAATACAACTCCTTTCATTTGTTGTCTTTGATCATGCGTAACTTGATCAATAGGAACACCAAAAATCTTTTGTGCCATATATTTATAAATATCTATATCTTCTTTAAATGCATCAATTAAATTTTTATCATTAATATAATGAGCCCATACCCTAACTTCAGCTGCGTTATAATCCATTTCTACCAATTTTTTTCCAAATGGAACTCCAAAAAGTGATCTAACCCTATTATCTCTAGGAATACCTTGTAAATTAGGATTCCTTGTAACAACTCTACCTGTAACCACATCATGTTGAATAAAATCTGGATGAACTCTTCCATTCTCATCTCTTAATTTAAGCATACCATCCACAAAAGTACTCACTATTTTAGCATTTTTCCTATATCTTATAATAAGTTGGGGTAATTCACATTGAGGATTCATTTCACTAATTTTTTGCATACATTCTTCTGAAGTAGCCACTAAACCTGTAGCTGTCATTCCTCCCTTAGGAATTTTTAATCCCATTTTTTTAATCGCATTACTTAATTGTTTATTAGAATTTAAATTAATAGATTCTCCAATCAACTCATTCAACTTTTTTTGTATTTCATCCATTTCCTTTAAACAATCTTCTTTTAATTTTAAAGCTTTATCTTCAAAAACATAAACTCCATTCAACTCCATCTCCATTAAAAAATTTGACAAAGGAATCTGAAAATCATGATGAAATTTAAATAGTTCTTCCTCTACTAATTTTTTAATAAATATTTTATATAATTCAAAAGTTACCCAACTATCAATAGCTCCATATTTACCCAAAATAGCTAAAGGAATTTTTAAATAATTTTCTTTACATTCTTTATTTTTCTTTTTATAATCCTCTAATTCTTGTTCATAATGATTCAAATTCAAATAAAGATTAGATAAAGTTTTAATATCATGCATTCCTTGTAAATTTTCATCAATTATTGAATGAGCCAGAATTACATCAAAATAAAAATTTTTAACAGGAGAACCATTAATTGTTAAAAATTTAATATCAAATTTACCATTTGCAAAAACTTTTTTTGCATCAGTCTGAGTTATTCTTTTTAATATCTCAACTTCATCCTCCCAATATTTATTTCCATCTCCATCCTTAAGGGGAACATAAAAAGTTTTATCTGATGAATAACAAAAAGAAATACCTCCTATAATATCTTTATTCCAATCAAATCCACTAGTTTCTATATCTATAGCATATACTCCTTTAGTAGATAAATTATTTAATTCTCTTTCTAAATCTTCTCTATTTGTTAATATATAAGTTTGGGGTAAATTATTTTGAATAGAAAAAGAAGAATTTAAAAGTTGTTTAATTTTAATCAAATCCATTAAAAAAACAGATTGATATTGAGGAACTTTAAAAACAGTAACAATATTCAAAACAGGAAAAATCCAACATTGAAATTCATCACTCCATATAGGATTTCCCCTATATTTCATTATTTGAGCATTTTTACTTTTTATTAAAGATCTTAAAGCAATATTTCCCATAGCTACAATAACTTTCTTATTCTTTAAATTATCTAATTCATTCTTTAAATCTTCCCTACATATAAATATATCATCATTTTTTACTGCAGTACTTCTCCATCCAATGGGTCGACATTTAAGTGCCGTAGTATAATAAATATCTTCCATATTAAAATAACTAGAAATTGTTCTATTAAAATAAACACCTAACAAACCTGATAATAATTTTTTAGCTTTAAGATCTTCCTCTTCAGCTATTTCTCCTACAAATACTATTGAGGCATCCAAAGATCCCCAACCCTTTAAGAAATGATTTTTATTCTTATTTAAACTACATTTTTCGCATTCCATCTCTTATCTCCTTTAATCTATTTGTTAATCTTTCTAATGGAAACATAATTAAATCTTCAAATTGAAGTATATCATATTTCGTTATAATATTATAACATAAAACTATATTCTTTTTTCCCCTTTTCAATTTTACACTAGGTATATCATTAACTAATCCAAATAATTTTTCAAAATTTTTTTTATTCATTATTACCCATATTCTTTTTATCTGTTTTCTTTTAAATGAAACTATTAATAAAGGAAGAGCTTCAATTAATCGGGCTTCTTCGTCAATTTTAGGAAGCCACTCATTTTCTAGATATATTACTTGATCCCTTTTATTTTTTATACACCTACTTTTACATTCTACTAATAAAGGATAATTTAAAAAATTGAATAATCCTACCACATCTCCTTTTTCTCCTCTCATTGCTCCTGAAAAAGAAACTCTATGAGGACGTTTAAAAAAAGGAACATCAGGAGATAAACCAGCTATATCAATAAACAGTAACTCAATTTCTCTTTCTAATGAATATCCTTTATTAGACATTCTTTTTTAATCTTTCCCATTCTATTATTCTAGAATTAACTAAAACTATTGCTTCACCCTTTCTAGCCTTAATTCCTTCTTTAAAAATTCTCCACTCTTTATCAGTAACATTAAAATAAGATCTTATTTCCTCTAAATTATTTACCATTAAAGTAGCTTTAATTAAATATTTTCTCTTATTTTCCACTAATACATATCTTGGTATTTTAGGATAAAATGAAGCCAAAATTGTTTTTATTTTTTTTAATTCAATTTCATCTTTCACACTCACCTTAATCAATGTTAATTGTAGTTTCATTTTTATTCCCTAATTTAAATTTTATTACCTTATGACATTCTTCAATAACCTCATCTTGATGAGTTATTAAAATAATTTGTTTTTGAAATTTTTCACTAAAAACTTTTAAAAATTTTGCAAAATTCTTTCTATATTCTTTACTTACATGTTTCCCAACTTCATCCAATATTATAGGAAAATCAAATCTATTATTTAACAAAATTATTGCAAATCTTAACATAACTCCTATAATATCTTTCATTCCTCCTGCTTCACCATCTACCACATCTATAAATGGTACATTTTTATCAAATCTTACTAAAAAATTCATTTCCGGTTTATTCCATTTATAAACTAATTCTATTTTAAATTCTAAATTGGGATTATTAAAAATTTCTTTTAATCCCCAATTAACAATATTTTCAGTAAAAGAAATAGACTGTTTCCTAACTTCTTCTTGAGATTTCAACAAGCAATCTTTTACCTCTTCTAAAATCTTTTTTTCTTTTTCCAAATTTTTAACCTCTCTTTTTATTTCAGTACTAGATTCCAATAACCTAGCTTTTTCAATTAATAATTGTTCTAATTTAATTTTGGTAGTCTCTAAATTCGTTATTAAATTCATTTTTAATTTCCTCAATTTTTTTCAAAGCTTCATTATACATTTCATCAATTTTTTTATCATCTATATTTTTAGGAAGTGAGTTTTCTTCTAATATTTCATAAAGTTCCTTTTTTAAACTTTCTAACTCAACTTCTATTTTTGTCTTTTTCAAAATTAAATCTTCAATTTCACTTTTCAATTTTTTTACTTTCTCAAACATATTTATTTATCTCCTCTTCAATCAAACTACGTGCTTCTTTACTTATTTTCAAATTTTCTTCTACTTTCAATATTATATCCTTAATTCTAAAATTAGTTAAATCAATATCTATTTTCTTATTTAAAAAATCAAATTTTTTATCTTCTATTTTCATCACAAAATCGTCTACTTTACTTTTTAAAAATACTTTCTGATAATTAAAAGGTTCCATATTTATTATATATACTGCTAAATCAATATTTTTTTCACTTATGGATCTTCTCCCTAAACATCCCGGATTTAAAAAAAGACTTTTTCCTTTATATTCATAAGGTTGATGAAAATCTCCACATAAGAATAATTTATCATTAAATAAATCTAAATCTTTACATAAAACATGCTTAAATGGGAGCGGATTAGGTGTAACCAAATTATGAACTATATAAATATCTCCTATCCAATCTATTTTATCTATTTGATCAGGTAAAACAGGTACAAATTTAAATTTATCAATAACAATAGGTTTAATTACTAAATCAATAACTTTTATTAAAGAAACAATATATATGGCACATTTATTTAAAGAATTAACATTATTTCCATATAAATCATGATTTCCAGGAATCACCAAAAAGGGAATTTTAGAATTTTTAAGAATATTAACTAAATTCGAAATTACCAAAAAAGAAATATTATATTCATCAAACAAATCCCCACCATGTAAAATGAAATCAACTTTATACGATTCTGCTATAGATAAAACTTCCTTTACTTTATTCCATTGATTATTTAAATACAATTCTGTTCTTGAAGTAGGAATTTTATCAGAAAGATGCCAATCCGTAGTAAATAAAAATTTCATATTTCACTTATATCTTCAATGGGTCGTTTACATATAGGACATATTACTCCATTCTTAACTAATTCTTTTAATTCATTTTGTTTTTTTTCTAAAATTTTATCAATTTCATCTAAATTAATCTTCTTTTCTCTTATATTTTCTTTTAAATCAAACAATTTTTCTTTCACATAAAAATCTAAAATAATATTTTCATATTTCTGTAAATTTATTAATTTTGAGGTTATCGTTTTTAATTCATTTTCTTTATTTCTTATAAAAATATTTAATTTAATTATTTTATCTAAATCCTCTTTCTTTTTATTAAGTTTTAAAACTTCACCCTGCAAAATTTTAACTTTATTTAATTTAACTTCAACATCTTTTAACTTTTTTAATTTATTATCTACTAAATCAACTTCTTCTTCCGATTTTTTAATTAAGTTAACTTTTTGGTTAATTCTATTTTTTATATCCTCAATCCACAAAAGAATATTAGTAACACCTACAGAATTATCAAAAACATTACATCTTTCAAGAGATTTATTAAAAAGTAAAAAAGGTGGATCATCTTGTGATGCAATTATAAGATCCTCCCCTAAAGAAATCCATTTAAATATTTTTAAAAACTCTTCAGGTAAATCGTTCCCAAATCCTGTAAATGTTTTACCATTAATAATAAGTTTATTTATTGTTTCACCTTTTACCCACCTAACATCATCTTTATCAATTTTTACTTCAATACTTGATGTTTTCGAATTATGTCTAATATAAGAAGATCTCCATTTTCCAAAAAATAACCACCTTAAAGCTCTTACAAGAGATGACTTTCCACTTCTTGATGCACCAATTATACCTGTAAAACCATCACTTAATTCTAACAATGATGAAGCATGAGATTGAAAATTATTCAACTTTATTGATTTAATCATGAAGACAAATTTAGATCTTTTTTAAGATCTGCTACTAAATCGTTATTATTTCTAAATTCCTCTAACATTTTTTCAAATCCAACCCACTTAGATTCCCTATAAATATATGTATTTCCAGTTAATTTAATCACATTTTTCAACATTCCAAACTCTAAAAGTTCTCTTATTTCATCTATACCTTTACCATAATACAATAAAGTACTTCCTTCTTTAAAAGGAGCAGCTACTTTATTTTTTTCAACTTTAAATTTTAATCTATGTCCTATCTTAATCCCATCTTTCTTAATATCACTTCCAGATTCTTTACCTACTTTAATTCTAACTGAAGAATAAAATTTTAAAGCTCTACCTCCTGGAGTAACTGAAGGATCTCCAAACAACACTCCTACATTATCTCTTAGCTGGTTTATAAAAAGAATCACTGCTTTACTTTTACTTAATTTACCCACCAACCTTCGTAAAGCTTGTGACATTAATCGAGCTTGCAAAGCTATATTTTGATCCTCCATCTCTCCATTTAATTCTTTTTGAGGAATTAAAGCTGTTACTGAATCAACCACAATTAAGTCAAACAAAGATTCATCTAAAATTTTTTCTATAATATTTATTACTGTTTCCAAACAATTTTCTTGAATTACATACAATTCATCTATATTTACTCCTAAAGTTTTAGCCCATTTTAAATCTAATGTATATTCTGCATCAATAAATAATGCTTTACCTCCTTTTTTCTGAACACTTGCTATCCCCAATAAACCTAAAAGAGTATTATGAACCACAATTCCATTAGCAACAAAATTATGAAAAAATGGAATTGTTAAATCCCAAACCTCCTCTTTCTCTATAATAGATAATTCTTTTACTTCATCAAAAACATAATTTCCTACAACCACCTCTCTTAATAAAGTATATAAAGGATTTCCTCTATATTTAGAAAATAATTTAAGTAATTCAATTATCTCATATCTTGTAGCATTTTTTCTGCTTAAATCCATCCTATAATCAGGCTTAATAAATTTCTTAAATTTTTCCATTAAAATCCATCCAAATGGAATCATTTCAAGTCCTTCAGAAGAAACTATATCTTTACAAAATTTACAATATTTATTAAAAATTAATTTAAATCTTATCAAATTGTTTTTAATTACAAACAAAGTATTTAAATGACTATTAATTAACACTTTTCTATAAGAAACAATTCCAAAATCTAAAAGAAACAATTGAATAATTTTAATCCATTCTTCAGGTAAACTAAAAAACAAACAAGACTCATATATACTTCCCACAGATTCAATCAATCCTCCCAAAAAAGCAATCACCTGTTCCTTTGGAGCTTTTCTTATTTCAATTGGAAATTTTTTATTATTAAAAGATTTTCCATAACTCTTTCCCCATTCATAAATTTGTTTTAAAGATTTTTTTATTTTTGTTTTGCCAAAAACATTTCCTTCTTTTCCTATTAAAATTACATCTCCAATTTTCAAATCTTTAAGAGGAACCCATTTTAAACCTTCACCACTTAAAACCATAACTTTAGTTGTTTCTAGAGATCCTATCAATTCAAAACCACTTTCAGTAAAAATTTTTAAACTTCTTTTAAATCCATCATTATATATATATTTACTTTTAGCAAGAAATTTATTAGTTAAAAGAGAAATTTTTAATTCTTTAAAAGTTTGATTTTTTAAAGAAGGATTCAACTCTTTTAATGTTAAAAGACCCTCTTCAGTAAAAAGATATGAATTTGCTGAAACACATTTACCCGAACTAAATTCTCCATAAACCTCAACTAATCTTCCCCTTGGATATCCTCCTACTCCTAGTGCTTCATCTAAAATAAGAGATCCCGATGGGATACTATCCACCTGTTCTTTAAAATCGTTCAATTTGCGGATACGTACCCCATAGGAATCTTCTATCTTTTTCAACACCTTATTTATATCTTTGTTCTCCATAATCTTTTTTTAAAAAGGAATTTCTGATGTTGATTTCTTAGGGCCTAAGTTAGGTTGAGGCGTTTCTGAGTTTGCACGTTTTAAGGGTAAAACCTTAGTAACATTTGCATATTTAAACCCTTTCTTATTAGTCACATGTTCTACTAACACTTTAACTTTAACACCAATTAATTGGTCGGTATCAACTTGAGATACTTTACTTATATCTATTCCAAATCCCTTTAACAAACTCTCCAATTTAGTTCCAATAGAAAAATTATTTGGAACAGATGCATCTACCTTTTTCCCAAAGTATTCTTGATTTAGTATGTTGAACTTAAACTTTAGGTAAGGATAAGTATCTCCTCCACTAAAGGTTGCAACCTCCTCAGCCACAGATTCTAATTCAGCCTCATATTCGCCCTCTGGAATTTGTGGTGCTCCTGATCTTTTATCTATTATCATATTAATACCTCCTTATTAAATTAACTTTATTTCTCCTAAAAATTTACCCCTACAATTCGAATGTTTTCTGTCCTTCTCGTTTTCCTTCCCCTAAACTATCCTTTAACTTTACAATTGCCCCCCTCAATGACCAGTCAAAAAACCAATCTCGCCTTTTCTCTTGAAAATCGTATCCTGTATCAAAATGTACTCCAGCTCTAACCAATGCTTTCTCTGCCTCTGTTATATGCTTCATTTTCTCCTCATCACAATCGAAAAACGAAATTGTTAGGTTATACTTTTTCACAACATCCACAGCTCGAACTCCACTTACCCAAAATATACTTGCACGTTTACTTATATATACGAACTCGACTTTCTCGTATTTATTCCAAAGTTCACGAAACTCTCGTAAATATTCCTCCGTATTGTAGCTCAATGTCGTCCCAAAATACTCACCATCCTTATGTTTCTCGTAAAACTCAATAACATCACCAAGATCTTCCTTATCGATATCTGTAATTGTATTCGAACGAGCTTTTAATTCATTTATTATACCATTTATGTCAACCTTTTCCATAAATCCTCCTAACCCTCACTCTCTTTTGGTAGAGAATCATCAACTAATTCTTCATCAGAATCTTCATCATCTATTTTCAATTTTCTTTTTATTGTTGCCTCGGGTTTAACATATTTACCTTCTAAACTTAAACTAACTTGAAACATAGCTCTTTCTTCACTCATTATATAAAGATTCATTCTTAATTGAGAATAAACTCTTCTAACTAAAGATAAAAAAGATTCTGCTAGAAATAATTCTTGTTCTAATGTAGCCAATCTTACTAAATCCTCATTACATTTAACTAAAGCCGCAGCTTTTCTACTTTCGGCTGATTTTTCGGCTCGTACTCCTTCATCAACAACCAATAATGAATTCACTTTTTGATCAAATAACGTTTTTTCTAATTCATATTTACTTTTCACCTCCATCCTATTTTGCAATGCTATCATCATTATTTGGTGTACTCTATCCATAGAACATTTTATAGAATTAAGTATTTTTACGAATTCCTCTACCCCTATAGTAAAAGGATTTGTATCATTCTTTATTTCAACACTATTCAATTCATTTATATATTTACTATAATCTTCTTTACTTAACATTTTTTCCTCCCGTTAACTTACTCATTACATCTTGGTTTCTCAATATATCATTATTTACTATATTTTCAACTTTTTTTTGCAACTCCTGACTTATCTCACTCAACTTAGATTCATCTTCTAATTCTACTTCCCATGTAATAGAAGTAGAAAATTTAAAACTATAATTATCCATCATTATAGTTTTACCATAGGATTTATTTATGTTAACTGTTTTGATTTTCATATTTATTTATTTCCTCCACTATATTTTTCATTTCTTTATAATCTATAAATGAAGCTATCCACTTTATATAATTAGTATAAAAATAAGTTTGAAGTTTTGGATTTTCTCTAGTTTTTTTACTACAAAAATAAATTAAAGACTCATTAAAATTTTTTAGTATATTTTTATCTGTTTTTAAATTCTCTTCAATTGAATCATAAGTTATTGAATTTAAAATACATGTTAATGCATCTTCTTTAGAAATACCTTCATATAAAGATATAAAATCTAATATTCCCCCTCCTGCATGACATGCAAAACAATAAAATGAATTAGTTTTTTCATAAATAGTCAAATTAGGTTTAGTTGAATCATTATGAAAAGGACACATTGCTCTATAAGTGTTTTCACCAATTTTAACATAATCGATACCATATTGTCTTAATAAATCTGTTATAGATAATTTAATCATCTTATATTTAACTAAACTCCTCTACTTTTTATTCCCCACGTTAAAGAATGAAGTTGTGGTAAAACAAATACCTCCTTCCAATCTTTCTTTTTCATAACATATTCAACAAGTTTTCTATACCTTTTTAATAATGAAATTTGATTATCTTTTTTATAGGTGCATAATTGAATATAAAAAAGAGTACTTTCTCCTAATTCTTCATATAATTTATCCAACCATTTCATATCCTCTTTATTATTTATATCTACTACAGGTTTAATTATGTAATTAAGTAAATATCTCGAACTTATTCCAAAATTTTTAATATCAAAATTTTTTGTTTTTGCTGAAGGAGGTTTAGGTGAAATTACTACTAAATCAACTAAACTTAACCAATCAGGAAAAAGACTTCCTTGAGTTTCTACACAAACAAAAAATCCTCTTTCTTTTAATTCTTTTATTAATTCAGTTAAATCATATATGCAAGGATTTCCTCCTGTAATTACTACTGTAGAAGTATAATTTTTTTCAAGTTTCTTAATTATAGATGAAACAGTCATTTTCATATAATTTTTTTCTTCATAAGCATACTTAGTATCACAAAAAGCACATCTATAATCGCATCCCCAAAATCTTATAAAACTTACCTTCTTTCCTATTAAACAACCTTCTCCTTGAATAGTAGGACCAAATATTTCTACTACATTATATTTTTGCATCATTTAAACCCTCCTTTATGCATAATGATTATCTCATCATCATCCTTAAAAATTTCCTGTTTATAAATTTCTATTGCTTTATGTCCTCCATCTTTAAAACCTTTTCTATAACATAATGATCCTATCAAGATTCCTATTAGTATACTCAATATCAAAATCATTACCATTTTAATACCTCAGATGAATTAGGTAAATCAGAACTAGAATTATTCGATGTGGTATCCACTTTAAATTCTTTCATTTGCATCCTAGAAAAATCTGCCCAAATAGAAAATTTACCCCCTTTACTAACTCTGGATGCTACTATAGTGGAAGCCAATTCAACTCCATCATTATTTCCCTCATATATAGCTTGCCTATTTAAAATTTTTAAAGACATCACCAAATCAACATGACATGTTAACAAAAAAGATAAAGCTATATCCTCTACCCCATAAACATCTTTCTCATTATTTTTATATGCCTCTCTATTAACTTGCATGGCTGTTAATACTGGAAATTTTAAAACTCTAGCAACTTCTCTTAATTCTAACCCAATTTTAGAAAAAATTTCCCACATCTTATCTCCCCTAGAAGTTGTTTTCATTAATCCCATATAATCAATTACAACTAAATCAGGTTTAAATGGTAAACGTTTTACAAGACTATAAAGAGTATGAGCAGAAAAATTAACAATATCCACTAAATAAAAAATATTACTTCTTTCTAAGTCTTCCTTTAAATTTTTCTTAATAATCTCTAATTCATCTTTTGAAGTTAATCCTCTCACCAACCTATCATAAACAATTCCACTTCTACAAGAATCATATCTATAAAGAAATTGATCTTTTGGAATTTCTAAAGATACAAACAAAACATTTTTTCCTTTTTGATAGGCATTAATAGCTGAATTCAACAAAAATACACTTTTACCCGACTTATTTGCTCCTAAAACAACTACTACCCAACCCTCTTTCAATCCCCAAGTTAGATTATCAAAAGTTGGAAATCCTAATTCAACTCCTCTTGTATTATCAACTTTTCCTTCTTCATATTTAGTTATTCTAGCTAAAGAATCTTTTCCTAAATTAACCTCATCCCCTTTAAAACTAATCTTATTCTCTAACTCAATAAGTTTATCTTTTAAATCACTTAAAACATCTTTTCTACCTTCTCTCAATTTAGATGAAGTAGAAAATAAAAGCATTTTAAGTTGATTTTCTTGATAATGAGTTAACAATGAGTCCATCAAAAAATTAAAATCGGAAGATATATCCTCACTACTAAACAAATCTTCTAAAACAACTAAAATATCTTGTTTTCTAAAATCATCTAATTTATTAGAACAATCAACTATAGACCTAATATCTTCTTTGGTGGGTAATACTCTATATTTGGAATAAAACCATATTATAACTTCCATTAACCATGAATAGGAAGGTTCAACAAAAAAACTTGAATCAATTCCTCTAAATAATGCTCTATCTAAAAAACTAGAATTACTTAATAATTTTTTAAGGAAACTCTTCTCAATATTCATTTTTTCTCCTTCAATAATAGATTATTATACACAAAAATAGAAAAGAATTTCCCCCTTAAGATGGAAGAAACTTAATTTTAAAAAGACTTGTAATTTTTAACTTCTGGGTGATCTTTTAGGAACTCATCTAGTTTATTTATTTCTTTAAGAAACTCAACATAATCATCAAAATAATTTGAATTTATTATTACAGCTTCTCCTTCTAAAAATCTTCCTTTAATAACAAATTTTGCATACAGACACGCAAAATAAAAATCTTTTGCTATAGCAGGCTCCCCTTTAGGAAATCTTTCTTTAATAACATCTCTTGCATAATAATAAGCATATTTAGGACTTTTTGCTATTATAGGTTCTCCTTCTGGAAATCTTCCTTTAACCTTAAATGCATAATTATAAGCTTTCTCCGGAGAATTCAAAGCTTCCCTTTTCATTTCTTCTTTTGTCTTTATTGTTAAATTAGGTCTAACTTTTCTTAATAGTTTTGCTATAAAATCTCTTTCATCAAGATCCCACTCATCTAAATCTTGTCGATTACTGAGCTTTTTATCATATTCTGACCATGCACCTTTTGGCGAACCATTCTTTAAAACGAAGTAGAGAGGAACGTAAAACTCTGCATACTCCAAATCCTTTACACACCAAGACCTAATATGATATTTTTTACAGAATCTTACACTATCTTTTGGATCAGTAACTTCAATAATTTCATAACCCTCTTCAGAGATTAATGATTGACCTATTGGACCTTCTTTTTTAATCTCTTCCTTCTCCTTTTCCGACTCTTCAATTGGCTCAAGTATTGGTTGAAGTTTCGATTTCAATTCATTTAAGTTAAACTTTCCAATATCGAATCCTGCAGGTAGTTTCTTATGTAAAACAACCTTTTCAAGATCCTTCAAAACTTGTTTAGCTAAATCCAAATCGAATGATGAATCTTCCAAATACTGTTTTACAATCCAGGGTGTATATGTAGCTTTTAAACCCGTTGGATCATATTGATTCAATTCACGAATCTTAGCTTCGGCTTCACTTTCAGATAATTCTGGATTGTGAGCCTTATACTGTTTAATCAAAACAGGTAATCGTGATTCGAAATCAGCTACAATTTCTCTACCCTTCAATAATGACTCTATGTAACCATATCTAGTTGACTCTTTTTCAACTAATGGAAGTAAAACTTTAGCTAATTTTTTGTTTCCATTATTAATAACTTCATCTAATAATTCTTTAACCCTATTTGGATCCCTTAACAAATCTTCTATATTCATAATTTAACTTCTGGATGATCTTTTAAGAATTCATCTAGTTTATTAATGGATTTTAAAAATTTAATATAGAGTCTAAAATAATCTTCATCATTTTCTTGATCTTTGCTATCAATAATTGCTTTTTCTCCTTTTGGAAATCTATCATGCAATATCCTTTTAGCATAATAATATGATGAATATGGAAATTGAGAAATTATAGGTTCACCTTTTGGAAATGGTCCTTGTAAAACATCAGCTGCATAATGATAGGCAGTATACAAATCTTTTGCCATTATATCTTCACCTTTAGGAAAAGGATTTTTAAAATGAAGTGCATAATAAAAGGATGTATCCCAATTTTTAGCAATAATATCTTCAAATTCAGGTTTTAATTTTTCATTAAATTTAGCTGCATAATCGAAAAGAAGAAAAGGATCTTTTATAAACTTAATTAGAAAATCTGCTAACTCTTTATTTTTTTCTTTTATTGCTTTATCGAAAACACTATCCGCTCCTTCTTTTAGTAAATCACCTATGTTCATTCTATATCTTTTACCTCAGGATGATCTTTTAAGAATTCGTCTAGTTTACCAATCTCTTTAAGAAAATCCGTATATCTCCATAAATATACATCATCATCATGCTTTAAAGCTACATATATAATTGCTTCTTCTCCTTTTGGAAATCTATCCTTTAATACTTTAATCGCATAATCTAATGAAAGATCTTCATTTTCAGCAATTGCATATTCTCCTCTAGGAAAGGGACCATTTAAGACTTCATAAGCATAATAAAAAGAAGCTTCTCCATCTCGGGCTATAATATCTTCAAACTCAATTTTAACTTTTCCCTTAACTATATTTTGAGCATAATTAAGAGTTAAATGTGGATCTCTTGCTATTGGTATTAAAGCTTCTGCTAATTTTGCATCATTATTCCAAATAGCTTCTCGCAAAGCCATTTGTGCTTTTTCTGGATGTTTTAATAAATCTTCTATATTCATACTCTATCTTTTACCTCCGGATGATCTTTTAAGAATTCGTCTAATTTATTTATTGATTTCAAAAACTTAACATAAGAAGAAAAACCTGATTCACCATTTTCACCAAAATCATTACCCGGATCAGTAATCTCACTACTAATAATTTCTTTTTCTCCTTTTGGAAATCTATCCTTCAACACATATCTAGCATAATAATAAGCAAATCTTGGATCTCTAGCAATAACATCCTCTCCCTTTGGCCACGGTCTTTCTAAAATAACAGCATAATTATAAGAAGTATATGAATCTCTAGCAATTGCATCTTCTCCTTTTGGAAATGGACCTTTTAGAATGTTAAAGGCATAATCAAGAGAAGCATAAGGATCTTGAGCAATAATATATTCCCATTCATCTTTTATTTTTCCCTTAACTATTTCTTTTGCATATAAATAAGTTGAATAAGGATGTTTAACTATTGGAATTAAAATTTCAGCTAATTTTTTGTTTCCACCAAAAATAGCCTTGTCCAAAAACGTTCTTGCTTTTTCTGGATGTTTTAATAAATCTTCTATGTTCATAATTCTACCTCTGAATGATCTTTTAAGAATTCACCTATGTTCACTCTTTTACTTTCTTAAATTATTTTTCAAATACTTATAAGATTCATTAATTAAGTCATATGAATCTTCCGCATATCTATCCCCCTCTCTTTCCTCTACTAATTTCTCATAAACTCCTAAATATTTCTTTAATGCTTTTAAATCATCTTTACCCAATTTAGATAATATCTCCGGAGGTAATCTGTAATTATAATTAGTTAAAAGAATTGTTAATAATGTTCCCCAAGAATCACTAGTCCTATCAAAATCATAATTCAAAAGAGGTAAAAAAACTCGATCTGAATATTCTTTAGTTGTTTTAACTGCACCCTCTATTAGAGGCCCATAATCATAAGAATTAGCTAATGCATTAACTATTTTATTTGCATATTTATCTCCCCAATCTTTAAGAAAAGAATCATATAAATCCTTCCCTGAAATAACATTTACATACTCATATCCTCCTTTTGAAAAATCTGACAAACCAAATAATTTAGATTCGAATTCAAGGGGAACCCTTTCTCCAAGCTGTTCTAAATACTTATAATAAAAAAAAAGGACTTACATATGGAAGTAATATCCTAGCTGATTCTTTATCTCCCTTATCTAATACATCTCTAAAAACATCATTTAGTTTTTCTGGATTTTTTAATAAATCAGCTATATTCATCTTCTTTAAAGAAATCAATCTCGACAAACTTACAAAGTTTCCAAAACTTCCAACAATTTCATTTCTTTTTCGAGATTATGCTTTCGAACCTCAATATTTTTTATTTTGTTTCTAATTTTCATCAACACACTTCTAATTGTAGTAGATTCAAACGTATAAACATAACACACTTCACTATCTTCCACAAACAACCTACCCTCCATATTTAAAGGAATTAAATCATCTAAAAAATCACTCTTAAACAAAATATTATTTTCAAAATCTTTTATCATATATTTCATAAAGCCTCCACAACCTCAAATTTTTCTTCTTTAAATATTTTTTTTCTTTTTATTGCATGTCGCCTAAAAAACTTATGATGCATATCAAAAAAATCTATCACCCAACCCTCAATCTTATCTTCTGTTCGTCTCATTACTCTACCCGCAAGTTGAAGGGCATCAATACCACTATCTTGAGCTTTAGCAGAAACTAATACTTCAAGGGTAGGTATATCTATCCCTTCTCCAAAAACTGTAGTACATACTACACATTTAATTTCCTTTAAATTTAATTTTTTAATAATCTTTTTTCTTCTTTCACTTTTATCTTTCCCTTCCACAAATTCAACTTCAGGATAAAAAGATTTAATTTTTTGAGTTAATATCTTTCCATGTTCTATCCTCGATACAGCCACTAAACAAGTTTTGTTTTTAGCCAATATTCTCTTCACCACCTCAACTATCAAATTATTCCTCTTTTCGTTTTGTTCTATTGCCTCACTATATAATTGAACATAAGTTAAATCATTTTTATAAGTTTTGGTATCATTAAATGGAATAAAAAAAACTTTAATAGGACTCAAATAACCCATCCTTATTAACTCTGCACTACTAAGATTATAATATATAGGAGCTAGGTAAGCTTCAATCATTAAATCCATCCCATCCTCTCTAAAACTAGTAGCTGAAACACCAAACCTATAATATGCATTATCTAAATACTTCATTATGTCTACCATAGTATTACAAGGTAAATGATGACATTCGTCCACCAAAACCATCTTAATCTTACTCAACTCTTTAATATATTTCTTTACATCCATAGCTTGCATCATCCCTATGGTTATATGACCCCATTTAGTATTGCCATCACCTACTAAACCTATTAAGGGTTTTCTTGAACCTTTACCTCTCAAATTTTTTATAAAGGTTTCTTCTAGTTGATACATTAATTCCTGTCTGTGGGTTAATACTAAAGTGGGTAAATTTAATTTGGAGCATAAACCCGCTAATATCAAACTTTTTCCTCCTCCTGTAGCTAGTTGTACAACTCCTCGTTGTCGATTAATTAAAGTATCTATGGCTTGTTCTTGATAATCTCTTAGGTGAGCTTTTAAATAAAGAGGTCGTTCTAGTTGAGTGGGTATTTCTCTTAAATCTTCTATTTGGTATTCGTACCCCATTCGGTTTAACACATTTAAAACTCTACGAATACACCCTGTAGGAAAAGTTCCTTTCTTAACTGAATATAAATGTTTCTTACCATCCCAAAAATAATTAATCTTGTTTTTAGCAAAAAATGCACCTGGAACTTCTATAGATAAAGCTTCATCAAGCGCTTTAATTACTTCAATAGGAGCATCTTTTATTGTAGTATCAACATTACCTACATTCAAACTAATCATAAATTATTTACAAAAATTTTATTAAAAAATTGGGCTTTCGAATTTCCAGATTCTTAAACTCATTATCCTTCGGACCAAGAATATTTTTACAACTAAACTCGGAAATTTTTGCCCTTAAATAAAAAAAGGTCGGCATTCTCTAGGGACGAAACCCTTCGATAGTCCGACCATCATAATTCAATTAAATCGAGTTCGACAAGCAGTTTAAGATAAGAGTAGGTGAGTGGGTAAGTGAGAATTAAGTGGAAGTGGGTGGAGTCGTCTTCGATTATCGTTAAATCATTAATCTTTAAATCTTTTATTTATATATATTATTATTTATTATTTATTATTATTATTATTATTTCTTAGATTATTAATCTTAAATCTTAATACCTTTATTTTTTATTAGAAGCTTTTTCGCAAATCACTCAATTACCATTTCCACCCTTTTAGATTGGTTTAAAAATACTGGTTTACATTCTCCATTACTATCGCAATTAACTTCTATATATTCTCCAACAACAAGATCATCTTGAAAAAAATCGGAATTATCAAATTTAAATTCTTCATCAATCCCTTCTAATGCTAAAACAACATACGTATGGTTTGACCGTATGGATTTAGAAAAAACTTTACCATAATAACTTGAATTAACTTTACTTTTATGAAAAAGAATAAGTAAAATTAATGATATGATTAATAAAGGTGAAATCAATATAAACATATTAATCCCTTTATTTCTCCAATGCTTATTCATTAAACCTCCTTAATTTTTTCTAATTCTTCTATTTTAGAAATTAACCACATATCCTTATTTTTGTATGCCTCTTCTTTGATAAGAGGTATAAAGTCTTCTTTATTTTTTACCAAATTCCATAATTTATCCTCTTGATACTTAAGTGCGTAATGGAATAAGTCTTCTTGAGGATAATCTATATTCTTTTCTAAGAAAAAATAAACTAACTCCAATTTTTTATAAAATAAAGCATTATTCATTAAAGATCTTACAATAAACCAGTCTTCTTTATATGTATCCCATTTTTCTTTTATTTTTTCAAAATCTCCTATTAAAAACAAATAATTTAATAGTTGATATTTAGTAACAGACATGATTTTATTAAAAATTGGTTACTTAATTCTCTTTATTTTTTAAGGCTACCCACATTTTCATGAACTAAATTTCGCGTTTTAGTGAATTTCAACATATATTTTTGGGAAAACCAAACTTAACTGAAAATTTGTCGTTTTCAATTTTAATAAATCGAGTATGACAAATGAATTAAAAAAATTATTAGATGAATATAAAGAATTAGGAGAAAAAAAGTGTAAGTTAGAAAACCAAATATTAGATATAGAAATTGAAATTTTGGACGCTCAATTTAATATATTAAGAAAAGATGAGGTTTACTTAAATATACGAACAGACAGAGAAAGAAATTTATATATGGAAACTTCTTTAAAAGGATTAATTCAAAAAAAATTAAATATTAAAAAAGAATTAAATCAAATAAATACCTCTCTCAATTATCTAGAAAAAGTATTAAGTTTTTTGTCATCTAATGAATCGACTTAAAAATATTCCAATAATCAGATTTAAGATTAGAAAAAATAATGCTTTAATTCCTATATTTGTAACTTTTCCTGATTTTAAAAATCTTCCTATAGTTAATGAAGGTCTTTATATTTATTTTGATAATGGTAAACCTTTTAATCATAAACCTTTAGGTTCATCTTTTTTTGTAGATTTTCTGAATAAATCAAAAATAGAAATTCCTAAAAATGTAATAAAAATAAATTCTTCTTTTGTTATTGAACTTCATTTTAAAGTAAAAGAAAAAGGATCTTTTATAACTTTTGGTTTAGTTATTTCGGACGGATTTTCTTATTTTCAGGGTGTAAACTTTGTGGTGTGTCCTAATTTTGAGAAACCTCTAGAAATATTAAAATCTTGTTTATTTAAAAGAACTTTATATCAAACATCCATTTTCTTTATTAAACCTAGTTATAAAATATATCATATACCTGCCCTAAAATTCTATAAAAGTACCAACCAACTTAAAACTATTGAATATGTAATAAATTGGGATTTAGAAAATTGGGATTCTCGCACAATTGAACAACTTTCCTAATTTTATTGGGGAAATAATTTTTAAAAAAACTTGTTTAAAAAGTATGAAAGAAGTTAAAAAATTTAAAGCCATAGATAAAATTATACTACATGAAGTAATTAAAGATATTTGTAACCCATCTATTCCTATACATATATATGAAGGAAAACTTTTAAATGACAAAATTACATTAGATAATCTTACTTATTCGTTTGAAAAAGAGGATGATATTTTAGTTTTAACTGAAAAACAAGCAAAAAATTTTAAAAAAATAAATAAATTAATATCTTCATTAAATGAAATAAAGGCAAAATTGAGGAGAATGATTAATGAAAATAGTTATAGAAATAGCGCGAGATAAAAAACCTGAAAAATATTTTGCTACCTCTAATTTATTTAAAGCATTAAAATTTTGGTTAAAATGTTTAACTTTAAATATACCAAAAATTCGTTTTCATATCTTAAAAAAAGAGGAGAAAATATGAACAAAGATGAATTTAAAAATAAATATATGAATTGTACATTTAATAGAATTGAACCCGGTGTAGGAAATATGGATTTAACATTTAATCAAATGTCAAATCTAATTAACTATAGTGTGAAAGGATTAGAAAACATAAAATACAAGATTAATGAAACAAACGAAGAATTTAACGAAATCGAGTTGGTTAATATATTCAAAAAAGTTAATGAAAAAGATTCCGATAATCTTTCATAAAATCTTCCAGCTTACCTACTGAATTTAGCATTATAAAATATTCATGAATAAGAGCCTGTATAGTAGCCATTAGGTTTTCTTCTCCTTTTTGGGGCATCTTTCTTCTCATCTCATCATACATTTTTACTATTGAAGGTTCTCCCAGAATAAATCTATCTTTTAATACTTTAAGTGCATAAGCTAATGAAGCATAAGGATTTTTAGCAACTATTTGTTCTTGTTCTGGGGGTAGTTTAGTATTAAAATTAATTGCATAATTAACTAATAAGTCTGGTTTATCTATGTAAGGTAAAAGTTTTGTAGCCCTTTCTTCATCTTTATTATGCAATAACTCCTCAAATTTGATATTTATTCTATAGGGATTCATTTTTTCAACATCAAACTCTTTTCCTTCTCCTAGTTCTAATCCCATTTCTTTCAATTTTTCTTTTATAAGATCTATAGTTTTTTCAGATAGATACACTACATTTCTTAAATCATCCTCAGTAAGAGAAGCTAATTCACTTACATTCTTAATTCCTTCACTTTTAAGTAATCTAATTACAGACTCATTTAAACCCAACTCCTCAATTGGAATTAAAAAATATTCATTACCATATTTTTCCCACGCTTCAGTTAAGGTTTCTTCTAATTCTTTTTCAGTTTTTTGGGTTCTTTCAAGTACTTCTTTTCCATATGCTTCAACATCTTCCCATTTGTAACTCTTTAATATTAAAGGATTTTTTAATATTTCTCCAATATTTATCTTACCTTCTTTTATTAATTTTATAAGTTTTTTCATTTATTCCTCTTCAAATTAATTTTCTCAAAAAATGAAATACCTTCAATTTTAGAATTCAATTCTTAACCTCTGGATGATCTTTTAAGAATTCGTCTAGTTTACCAATAGATTTAAGGAAGTCTTTATAATATTCCAAATCTTCTTCATTTTTAAGAATGGCTTCTTCTCCAGGAAGCCAGCGATCTTTAATAACATTATCAATATAACTTAATGCCAAATGTGGATTTTGAGTAATTAAATTTTCTAATGAAGGAATTTTAACTTTAAATTTTTTTAGAAAAGCGTGAATAATTGCTGGATTTTTTGTATAAGGAATAAGTATTCTAGATGTTGAAAAATCGTTATGTTGAATTTCATGATACAAAAAATCATCAAATTTTTTTGGATCTTTTAACAACTTTGATATATTCATAATTTAACCTCTGGATGATCATTTAAGAATTCATCTAGTTTATTTATCTCTTTAAGAAACCTAATATAATCATTTAACCATTCTGAATTTATTATTGTTTTTTCTCCTTTAATAAATCTATCTTTTAATATATCTTTAGCATAATTATAAGAATAAAAAGAATCTCCAGCAATAGTATTTTCTCCTTTAGGAAATGGTTTATGTAAAACATCTGCAGCATAATGATAAGAATAAAAAGAATTTTTAGTAATGGCATCCTCACCCTTAGGAAATGGTTTATGTAAAATATTTAAGGCATATCTATAAGAATATTCTGAACTTTTAGAGATAGCATCTTCTCCTTTTAGGAAAGGTCCCTGTAAAATATCTAATGCATATTGATAAGAATAAAAAGAATTTTTAGCAATAATATCTTCAAACTCATCTTTAACTGGTTTATTTATTAAGTAGGCATAACTATACGTTAAATAGGGATCTTTGGCTATAGGAATTAACAATTCGGCTAATTCTTTATTTCCATTATCTATAGCCATTGTTAATACTTCTTTAGCTTTATTTGGATCTTTTAATAAATCAACAATATTTATTTTACTTTCTTTTTTCATACTAATTCTTCTATTTAAATCATAAACGATAATTCGAAAGGGCAAAAAAAACTAAACCATATGTGTAATATCATTATTGGAGGAAGCTTATGAATAAAAGGGATGATGTAAAAGTTCGTCAAGAAATTTATTCTTTGGAGATAGTTCAGAATACTGCTCGACAGGCTGCTCAAGTTATACGAAATAAAGTTTCCGCTGGGAAACCTTTAAATATGGCTAAGAAAGAAACATTTAAGGAACTTGATCTTATCAATAACTCAATCAAAAAGCTTTCCCTTAATTACCTTAATTCTCCCCATTTAAATAATTCGGTTTCAAAATGGGAAACTTTAGGTTATCCTCTTTCTTTTGTTCCTTATCTAATTTTTGGCATTTTCTTTGTTTGTTGGATTGCTTATTTATTTATGAAACATGTTATGAAGTGCATTAATTAGGAGGTTCACCCTTTAAGAATTCAAAAAAAGAATATTCAAAAAAAATTAATCCCAAAAAACCAAAAAAGTAATAGGAGGTTAAAATGAACGAAGAAGAAAAAATTAAAGAAGAAGAAAAAATTAAAGAAGAAATAAATGCATTAATAGAATCTTTCTATGAAAATGGAGAGGTAAAAAAAGAAATAGAAAGAAAATTTGAATATGGAGCTATAAAGTGGAATGATTTGAGGTGCTATGATGTAAAGAAATGTTATGTGGCATATATAGGAGAGGTAGATCCTAATTGTGGAAGATTTAAAGAATTTATAAAAGAGAGTATAAATAAAAAAGCTAGATATACCAAAATAGAAATAATAACAATAGGAAACGAAATAGAAAGAGCTTTGTTTTCTTATACAATAAGAAACGTAGAAATATTAGGATGTAACTGGAACGTATTGGTTTACGAAGATAATACTCCAGAAAAATGTCGATGGGTAAGTGAAGACCTTTTTAATAAGGCTTTGAAAGAAATTTCTGAATTAAAGCAAAAACTTAAAAGAAAAATGAATAATATAAAAAGGAAAAAATGAACAAAGTCGAAAAACTTGAAAATATTTTTGAATTTAAGAATCCTGATGATATTAAGAATTTTCTTTCTCAAAATAAAAAATTAATTAAAATTCTTTTGGATTCTGCACAAAAAATTAATAGTATTTTAGGTTATAAATCTCATCTTCAATTAGAATATTGTATAGATCCTGAAGAAGGATGGGATGAACTTTTTATCATTATTAAATCTTCTCTTCCTAATAAGGATATAATTAAACTTGAAAAAGAACTTTTTTATAAGTGGTTTATATATGTAATGGATAAAACAATCAACTTGAATTATGAGATAGAACCATTAGAATAGGCGGTAAGATGCAAAAAGAAATAATAGGAGTAATAAGGAGAAAATGAATAAAAAAGAATACAAAAGATTAGAGTTAGAACTTCAAAATAATAACTGGAGAAATAATCTTGAAGAATTTGTTCTTAACTGTTGGGGGAATAAAAAAATATTTAAAAAGAAAAAACATATAACAATTTCCGAAAAAGGAATATATCTTGACAAGAAAAAAATATTCACTAATGTGAATATGTTTAAACACAATGATCATCAAATAATAGAATATGAACAAAGAGAAATATTAACTTCAAGCAAATTTGCAAAAATTGTTCAAGAATTTACAGACTATAATATTTCAAAAATTATAAATGAACATTTTTTCGGAATTTATAAATGGATTTTAATGAAAGATAATTATTTAATAATTTTTTATCTTAAAAAACAATATATAAAAGATAATTATATATAAGGAGGTGAATTCAAATGAATTGGTTCCTATACATTGGTGGAGGAATTATAACAATGCTGATATTTGCGTCAATTTCTACACTATTTATCAGTAATGAGGGTGATAAAGAAAGAGTTAAATTTGTAACAACTATGATGCTAAGTTGGATTTTGGTGTGGATCTGGATTTGTTGGAAATTCATAAAATAGGAGGAAACTATGAAACCACAAAAGTCTAAAATTAAGTGTTACAATAAAGCTATCGTGTTTATAAATTCTGGAGGAGCCTGTTTTCTAGGTCCATTCTCTACTAGAAATGGAGTTAAAATATCTAGTGAACAGTATTATGTTCCTCCAAAAGTTCCAAAAACATTTTATGTTCACATAGATAAAAATAATCAAATAATAAATGAAAATGAACTTGAACCAATCTTTAATTATTATGTTCCTCCAAAAGAATATAAAGTAAATTTTAAAGGATAAATTATGAAAAATAAAATGGATATTATAACAAATAAATTAAAACGAAAATATAAAGATTGGGAAATGAGAATAACATGTTATCCTAATCACATCCATGCTTCCTTAATAATATTAACAAATGGACTTCCTGATGAGTATAAGTTTGAGGTAGATTCCTTTAATTCTTTAGCTGATAAGATAGATAAATTTCGTAAGGAACCAAAATGAAAAAATCTTTAACGGAGGAGAAAAAATGAAAATGATAACAACAAAAACTGAAGAGTTAAAACATGAATGGGAAAATTACGTTCAAAAGAACGACGATCCTTATGGGAGTGCTGTCGTTGATGTTGTTGTTAAGGTGTGCGAAAATCTCGATAAAGGAATGTCGTGTGAAGAGGCTGAAAGATTAGGAATTAAAGATAGCGATATTACAGGATTCCAAGCTGGTTGTATGGCTGCAGCTATAGCTCACTTTCATCCTCGAGGAGAAGAGTTTAAATTATATTGGAATAAACAATTTGGTAAGGGTGACGAAAAAGGTGTAATAAATCCTGCAATCTTTACTATTAAATCTCGATAAAGGAATGTTGTGAATGGGGGTTAGAATGAGTTGCAAAAAAGATGTGTTTTATAGAATTAGTCGAAAAAATGAAGGTACTTGGTATAAATATGTCGTATCCGACGAAGATCGAATAGTTCGATGTGTTGGTACTTTGGATGAGATTAAGGATTTTTTTAAAAATATAATATCTCGGAAAAGAAATCTCAAAAGAGTGTACATTAGCTAGGAGTTAACTTCCATAATCCAAATAATCTGGAAGGTCTTCACCCGGATGTTGTTGACTAAACTTCATTCTTAATACTTCTTTGTATCTTCCTAATTGGAAAGGGTCTAATCCATCAATCAAAAGTTGAGGAACAGGAATATCCAATTCTGCTAAATCTACTGCATAATTACCTGCTGCAAAAGAGTCTTTCAATAATCCTCTTATAATTGGTTCTGGAGCAACTTCACCTTTCTTTTCTAATAAATAATCTGCAAATTCTGTAGCATCATAATGATCTTGTCCTATTCCTTCTAATATGGGAAGAGGAATCTCTTTACCCATGTCTATAAGCTTTAAAGCTACCTTTAGTGAAGTTGTTGGGGCATGCCTAAAATTATCCAAAACTTCGGGAGGTATCGTTTTACCTCTTTCTAAATATTTAAAAAATAAACGGGATAAATTACCCCCATTTATTTTTTCAATAAATTCTTGGGGTACGTCTTTATCTTTTTCTATTAAATGTGCTATAAAATTATTAGAATAGTCACTATGCCATTTAATACTATCCTTTATCTTAGTGGGTACGTCTTTATTAAAATCTATCAAAAGTTCTCCTAATTGTTCTGCATAGCGAGGCACTTTTGCTATTGCATCTATTATCTCTGGAGGTAGCTCTTTATCCTCTAATAGTAAATCTTCTGCTTTTTTAAATGCTTTTTCGGCTTCTAGGTGAGCTGAAAATGCTTCCACGTACTCCTCACCACTGTAATTTCCATAATTCATATAATATTTTTCGGTTGCCTGTTTTATCAGTTTCCTCAATCTTGCATCCTTCACTGTATAACCTTTCTCTAATATTGTGGGGTCTCTTAGTATTCTTTCTATTTCCATAACTACCTCCAATATATAAATCCTTAACGATAAAAAGAAAATCATTACCTTCTTTTTTTTGATGTATTTTCCCCCTTTAGTGGATTTTTTTAGCAAAAAAATTCACGTGGGGTCATAACCATTAACCAGGTTCCTTTTGTGTTGAGTCCCTTTTGAGTTTTTGTGTGGAGCGTGTTCCTTGATGGGTGTTTTTGGGGAGTAGCATAAACTTTTGTATCATCAAGGTTATACTCTAAGATAATGTTATCGAAATGAAGCATTATAACATAAAATAATGTTATCGAGGTGGGGCCTCAGAGTCTAGAATTCTCTCCCCGCATAAAGCGGGGACTCTTCCTTAAGGATTTAAAAATCCAGCGGGTTTAAATCTACGTTCGTCGATATTAAGAGGGATTAAAATTAGACTTTCAAAAAATAAAAAAATTAAAGGCCTAGTTGTATATATATTATAAAATAAATAATTTTCCCTCATGTTGTCGTTAAAGGGAAAATTAAAAAAAGGAGGACCGAATGAAAGAGAGAGAAGAGATAAAGATAGTCGAGAGAAATCTCGACAGTGAGTTAGTGGCACATATAAGGGCGAAAGATATGTTGCCACTGGTATTAGTGGGTAACACTGGCTTAGGGAAAACAGCCAGAGTGTTACAAGCGTGTGAATCAACAGGTGCGAAAGCATTTGTGATTCACTTAGCCCAGGCTGAGGATGTAGGAGACGTCCTTGGCTTTGCTATTAAAGTGAAAGATGAGGTAGAATGGAGAGCTCTGCCTATGTGGCGAGAAATACTTGAGAGACAGAGCAGGGGAGAGAAAAGCGTAATATTCCTAGACGAATATAATAGAGCGAAACCTGCTTTGGCTCACTCTGTCTTTCAATTGTTAGCCGAATGGAAGGTCAAGGAGTTAAAGTTTGATCCCTCAAGTGTGAGAATTCTTGGGGCGATCAATCCATCAGGCGAGTACAATGTAAGGGAAGACGACGTGGCTTGGAAAGCCAGAGTGTGTTACTACGTCGTCAAGGGAGACAAGTCAGGCTGGATAAGCTACATGGAAAAGAGAGGCTTAATGAGCTCTTTCTTAAAGAGATTCTTCGCCGAAAATGAAAAATTGATTGCTCCTAATGAAGAGTTCGACGAAGATGTCTATCAGGGCTTTGCTTGTCCAAGGACTTGGGAGAGAGCTTTGATAGCCGAGCAAGAAAGAAATGGAATAAGTCTTCCAATGTTGATAGGTCTTATAGGAAGGACAGCTGCTTTGGCGTTGGTAAACTTTAAACCTAAATTGCCTTCCTATGAAGAGGTAATCAAAAATCCAGAGTTACTAGACCAGATAGACAAAGGGGATAGGATTACCTTATTAGAGTCAGGCATCAAGAAGAATGTGGGAGTAAAGAAGGAAGACTTCCTCAAAGTGTTTAACTACTTGAAAGACAAAGACAGAGAATTGATACTTGCTTGGCTTTCGTCTATATGGCGAGAGGCTCCAAAATGGAAAGTCAGTGATAAAGAGTTTGATACGTGGGTTGCAGCACGTTTAGGAATAGACGAAAAAGATATTCCTAAACTTAAAGAAATACTTGATAAAATGGAGGACAAATGAATCTGGAAATTCGAGACTCAGAGTTGAGGGACCTAATTACTAACGTAGTAATTAGGTCCACCTACGGTCGCACGTTGGTTTATGTGCTGACCAAGAGGGAGATTGTTAGAGATGACACTCTCCCTTTCCCAGCGGGTGTTGGGAAAGAAAAAATGTGGGTCAATGTAAAGAAATTGAAGGAATTGGCCCACAAACTAAATGTTAATGGAGAAGAATTATTGGCCCAGATTGTAATGCACGAGTGTCTCCATGTGGCAATGGGACACTTTGAAAGATTACCTTCGAATATGATGGCCAACTGGGCTGAGGATGCTACGATAAATCAGAATCTTCCCTTATTATGTAGAAAGCCTTTTGTGACTCACGATTGGCTGAGGCAATTCAATAAGGAAGTCCAAGAGGAAGATTCCGCAGAAGAGATATTCATGAAACTTCAGAAAAATATAAAAATTAATGAAGATTGTCCTTCACAGGGAGGTAAATGTAATGGGAAAAATAGCGGAGCAGGTAAAGGGAAGGAAGGAAGTGAAGGAGGTGAAGAAGGTGAAGGAGGTGAAGGAGGTGAGGGCGAAGAAAAAGGAGATCGTCAAACGGTTGACGATCACGAGAAACTGAGGGACGAATTTAAAAACAGTCCCTTAGAAAAAGAAAGAATAAAGGAAGACGTAAAGAAGGGAATCAAGAGTGAGATGAATAAGTTGGCTGGGAAACTTCCTGGAGAGTTATCTAGGATTCTTGACCTCCTAGAAAAGTTACCTGCGAAATGGAAGGAAGTGTTAAAGAATGTAATTGGGACTCTTCCTTCTACCGCAGATAACAGCTACGCAAGAGTTAATAGAAGGAATGATGATGATGAGATCGTCATTCCAGGAAAGAAAAAGAAAGAGAGCAAGATAGGGGTTGCGATCTTGTTTGATACTTCTGGCTCTCTATTCGAGAGTGATAAATTCTATGGGAGAGTCATCAGAGGGATTAAAGAGATGATCTCTCAAGAATTAATAGAAGTTAAATACTTCATAGAGTTTGACGTTAACTTCAGGGTGATCAAAGATTGGGAGGTCAAACATAAAGTCGAACTTGCTGGAGGAGGTGGAACTGATATTGTGCCAGCCATTACTTGGTTGAAAGAGAATGAAAAAGAGATTGACCTCATAATTGGAGTCACAGATGGATATTGGAGTCAGAGAGTTACAAAATGGCCCAAACCCAAAATTGTATGGCTGTGCGAAAATGAGGAGGAGAAAAAGGTATTAGAAGGAATGAAAAGGAGTGACCATCGAGTGATAGTCTTCGATGAGAAGTGAAACTAAAATTAAACAGTCCTGTGGGTCTAAAAAGCTTCTCTTAAATCAGTTTCGAACTTAATTCCTTAAAACCAGACCCTCAGTTTGGGTTTTTAAATTAATTTTTTCATATCCCCAGGTTCACAAAAAAATAAAAAATTTTGTTTAATTTAGTATTATAATTATAAAATAAAAATAAAAAAGGAGGACGTTATGAATACAGAAGAGTTATTAAGAGACTCCAAAAAAATAGAAGATGTAGTTTGGGAGATATTTAGCAATGACGAAGAAAAAGAAAAAGAGGATATGATTAAAGCTTTGTTACCTCACATAAATGATCCTAACTTACTCTATAAAATATATTACAATATAGATATTGAATTCCCTGAAAATAAAATGAAACAAATGTTATCTGATCCAGACCTCGCATGGGCTTATATGTATAATTTTGACCTTGAGCCAGATCCAGAACATTGGATCGGAAAAGATTTAGTATTGAAAGATCCTGAGACAGCATTATATTATATAAGTAATTTTGAAGTAGATATAAAAGATAAGAACGTAGAAAAAATGATAGTAGATTATCTAGTAGATAATTTAGATGATTTTGAGGTGACAGAAGATAGTGATGTACTTCATATAAGATATAGTTATGCTGAATATTATTTTAAATTATTAAAAAAGAAAAACGAATTAGATAGATTTGTAAAAGAATATCCATCCATCTATCCAGTAATAAGATGTTTCTATGAAAAAAATTTCTTTCCTAAATCTATGAAAAAATTAGTAAACAAATTAGAAAAGGAATATAATTGTGAGGATCTCTAAAAAATTTAGATGGGAAAGTAACCTCGGTCCTCCTATTATTACTTTCCCATCTCCCAAAAAGTCCTCCATTGGATGGGAGAGTTGTTCTCTCTCTTCTGCTCTCCCATCCTACAAAATTTAAAATAATAATTAGTAATATTATATATAATAAAAAAAGGAGGAAGTATGAATATAGAAGAAAAAATAAAAGTAATGAATAGTGGCCCCTTAGGAGACTTTGTCTTATATGATAAGGAGGCCTTGGAAGTAAAAAAAGAGTTAAAGACGTTAATAAATGACTATGAGGGGGAAGATGGAGATGAGGTTAAATTAATAGTGGCTATGTTTATATGTAGTGATGTACCAACGGAGAAATTAATGAAAGGATTAAAGAAAGAAAAAGTGGTAGAGATATTGAAAGGAGAATATATAAGAGAGGTTGATTATTGGGCGGATCCAGAAGGATTCAACTTTGAGAATTGTAACGAATATACTTTGAATCCAATCTCCAATATGTACCTCACTATAAAAGAAATAGTCGAAGGGAAAAGAAATAGGGTATTCGATGAAAATAAGTTCTTTGAAATAGTTACTTATTATATGGATGATGATAAAAAAGAAAGGATGAATAAGGAGGATGAAAAGTTGTTAATAAAGGATGGAAGTTTCTTATATCCTTATCTTAAATATTTAAAAAGGATAGAGAAATTGGAAGAGTTTGTTAAAGAGTTTGGAACAGATATATTAAATAAAAAATTGGAATTGATTGAAAAGAAAGTAGAAGAAATATAATTGGAAAGAAAAAGATCTCCTCCTTTTAAAAATTTAAAATAAGAAATAGGTATATATAATAAGGAGATGAAAATGAATATGACGGATTTAATAAAAGATCCCGACAAAGCAAAGGATTTATTAAAGAGTAAACTATATAAATGGGGTATCCCAAACAAAGAAGATTTAGAACTAGTTAGAATGCTATTAAAAGGTGTAGGTGATGAAAATGATATATATGTTTATCTTTCATATAAAAAAGAAAAGTTGGATATTGAATTAGAAAAGAAAATATTAAAAAGTCCAACGGTAACTTTCTATTACATAGAACACGTAATAAAGGATCGTTGGCCTATAGCAGAGGAAACTCTTATAAAAGATTTGGATATAGCTTTAAAATATGCCTCAAATATATTATATGGTAGATTCGAAAAAGCTGAAGATCGTATTTCGAAATCATCTTTCTACTCCCTTAAATATGCTACAGAAATAATAGGGGGTAGATTTGAGAAAGGTGAGGAAACAATATCTAAAGATCCGATATCATCATTAAAGTATGCCCAACTTATTATGCATAGTAAATTTGAAAAAGGTGAACAAGCTATATCCACTAGATCAGATACCTCATTTATTTATGCAACCAAGATATTAAAAGATAGATTTAAAGAGGGAGAAAAATCAATTATGAAAAATAAAACATATTTAAACAATTACATAAGTTTTTTGAGAAAGATAAACAAATTAGAAGAGTTCTTAAATGAGTATCCAAAAATAAAAAAGAATTTAGAAAACGAGTTAAATATAGGAGGATGAAATGAAAGAAATAAATAAAATCCAAAAAGCTATCCTAACCTTAATAAAAGAAACCTCATTTAATAGGTTTGATGGAAAGAAAATATATAAAGACTTAATCAATAACTCCCATCTTTGGGAAGGGGTAGTATATGGTAGGTTTGGTTTACATGATTTAGTTATTCTTAGGGATCTCCCACAAGGGGTATATAATGCTGATGAGATGTATGTTAGCGTACCCAATAAAAAACTAAACAAATTTAAAAGGTTAATCAAAGGTTGGGAGTATTCTGACATAAATACTATTTCCCTTTCTCCACCTGAATCTCGTATCTCAGATCCATCAACTAGGATGGCTCTCTTTAATCGATGGGGAGATACTGATACTGGAGATCTAACTATCATAAGATTATGGTGGCATTAAGTATTATAAATATAGGAGGATAGGTTATGAAAATAAAATGTCCTAAATGCGAAACAGAAATAAGATCTGCCAAAGATATAGAGTATGTAGAAAATGGCTCTGTATACTTTAAAGTAAGTTTAAAAAAGAATAAGTTATCATATACTCAAAAAGAAATCCACAGATATGAAGCTGGAGAATTCATATGTGCTAGTTGTGGTACCCCCCTTCCTTTCGCCTCTGACGAAGACGTAAGGAAGTATTTAATTAAGAAAAGTAAATAGGAGGTGTTATGGAGTGGGTATTAAGATTAAAGGATGCAAAAATAAAAATAGGAGGAAAAAAGATAGAAGGAAATGTAACTATATTCGAAAAATGTTTTCCGATCCTGCCACCTAATACAAAAACCAAATATAAAATTAAGCTAACTCGTACTACTAATATACTAGAACAACCTCCCTTTAAACTTAATCTCTTTAAAGGAGTATATCATATTTATCTATTAGAGAATGGAGAATACTGGATAATAAAAGATACAATACTAGTTAAATAATAGGAGGAAAAGTATGAAAACATATCTTGTTCTAGATATAGGTAACGATAATTATAAAGTTTTAAAGGGATCTCCCCAAAAACAAACTCACTCTAAATTGGTATTAGGTAAAACATACTCTGGAGATGAACTTGAGAAGTTGGGTTACGATCTCGATAAAGAAGAAGGTCTTGAAGAACGTGTTTGGGTAGCAAGGAGAAAGAAATGAAAAAACTAAAAGCAATAACTTCCTTTAGAACATCTAGCCAAATCAACGAAAATGATTGGGAAAGTTGGACACAAATAAAAACTTTTGATATAAACGATCCAATTTCAAAAATTCTTGATTGGCTTAAACTCAATAAACACAACAGATTACATTGTGAAATATTTTTTGAAGAAGAGGAAGAAAAGAATGAAAAAAATAACTAGAGAATTTCTAAGAACCCATCCCAACTTCATCTTTGTCTACGGAGATAATTATTTAAGAATAGGTTTAGGTGGAGGAGCTAGTTTAAGAGAAGAACCTAATACCTATGGTTTTATAACAAAAAAGAAACCTTCTAATGAAGATAACGCTTTCTTTAAACCTGATGAGTATTCGGCTGTTTATAAGTATGAAATCTCTAAGTTAAGACACTATATAAAATCACATCCACAAAACCTTTTCCTAATCTCGAAACTTGGTAGTGGCCTAGCTAATAAATATAGAATATTTGAATACGTAATTGAGCCTCATATAAAAAAGGATTTATCGGATTTGGAAAATGTTCGTTTTCTTTGGTAGAGGATTTTATGAACCTGTCCCATCTATTAAAAGATAAAGAAACACTAAGACTTTTACTCGTTAAAACTATCAGTAATAAAGATATTTCGCTAGCCAAATCTTTAATCCCACTAGTTCAAGATCCTTATTTAACATATAAATTTGCTCATGATTTAAATCAATCTCTAACCAATAACGAGGAAGATATAGTAGCTAGAGATTCCCAAAGTTCCTATCTTTATGCTAGATATATAGATAAACCTTTCCCTAAAGGTGAACCTATTATAGCCACTCAAGTAAAAGATGCTTTTTTTTATTCTGCATATGTTCTTAAACATAGATGGGAAATGGGAGAAGAAACTATCTCAAACGATCCCTATTTCGCACTAGCCTATACTGAGGAAATATTACAAGATAGGTTTCTTGTGTGGGAGCCTAAACTAATCAATTATCGTTATTGGTTAAATCAATATATAAAATTCCTTAAAAAAATAAATAAATTAAACGATTTCTTAAAAGATTATCCTACTCTAAATACTTCAATATCTAATTGGCCTGAGGTAAAATTCGAACTAGAAAAAAATCCTTCCTAAACCAAATCCTATTTTTTTTGTGCTTTCCTTGTTTTCACTAGGGTAAATTCTATCTTATCCCATTTTCAAATTCTATTTGTTTTTTAATAGTTTTTTATTTTTGATTCCTAATTCCTTTTTCTTCTCCCAAAACAAATTCTATTTATTTTTTAATAACTTCTTCCGATTTTGCTATTATAGCTCGAACGAATTATCTAATTCCTTTAATTCCTCTTCCTTATCTGTTGTACTTTGTTGGTGGTTCCTATTCTTTTTTTGGGTTTTGGATCTTAAATTAGGTGGACTAAGTGGATGAGACCCAAGTGGGATCGAAGTGGTTGGGCGGGTCCAAACTCCCACCAAAACTTTAAAACTCCCACCTGCCAAAACTTTAAAAACCTACTAGAATTATCTCTAAATCAAAATCCCACCTCCCACTAAGAAACTTCTAAATCAAAATCCCACCTCTCACTAAGTTATCTCTAATTCTAAAAATACTTCCTAATGTTTATTCTTATCTAAAAATACTTCTTATAATAAGATCTATTATAAACTAATCTATAATAAGTAATTATATAATAATAAGGTAATTTTTAAAGAGATATTTTATTTTAAATTTAATATAAGAACAAATATTGATTATAGAGGAATCTAAGAAAAAACCAAAAAAATAACAAAAGATTATTATATTTATATAATAATGTTTAAAGAAATCCTTCAAAAAAAAGTTTTTAATAGGGAAACTTATAGGATATAAATTATAATCTTTTTTAGTATATTTATTATGAACATAGAAGATTTATTAAAAGATTCGAATAAAGTCAAAAAAGTATTAGAAAAAATCATTGATGATAAAAACAAAAAATTAGCCGAGATATTGATTCCTATAGTTAAAGATCCTTGGTTAACTTATTATTATGCAGGTAATATAGTTAAAGGAAAAATCAAAGATGAGTGGGAAGATATACTTATTCAAAGCATATATATGTCCTATGCCTATGCGTATAATGTTTTAAAAGGACCATTCCCTAAAGGTGAAAAGATTTTTGCTAAAAATGATGGATACTCATATAGTTATGCTAAAGAAATTCTAAAAGGTAGATTCATTGAGGGAGAAGAGGTTATCGTAAGTAAGGAGTTTTGGTTGAATAAATATAAGACGTTTCTTAGTAAAATAAATAAATTAGAAGAGTTCTTAAAAGATCATCCAGAGGCTATATGAATATAGTAGATTTATTAAAAGATCCAAATAAATTAGAGGAAGCATTAGAAATGGCTATTGAAAATAAAAATAAAGAATTAGCTGAAATGTTAATTCCTATAGCCAAACATCCTTATTTAACTTATTTATATGTTAGAGAAATAGTTAAAGGTAAAATTAAGGATGAGTGGGAAGATATAATTGCCCAAGATATTGATTCCGCAATATGCTTATGCTTATACTGTTTTACATAAACCTTTTATTAAAGGAGAGGATGTTATTGCTAGAGATCCATGGCATTCTTATTATTATGCTATAGATATATTAAAAAGAAGATTCATTAAAGGAGAGAGTGTAATAATAAAGTCAAGGTGGTTAAATGTGTATATTAAGTTTCTTAAAGAAATAGGTAAACTAGATGAGTTCTTAAAAGATCATCCAGAGGTTAAATTATGAATATAGTGGATTTGTTAAAAGATTCAAATAAAGCTAGAGAAGTTTTGAAATATGCATTAGTAAATAAAAATAAAGAATTGGCTGAGGCTCTAATTCCAATCGTCAAAGATTCTTATTTAACTCATTTATATGCTAGAAAAATAGTTGGAGGAAAAATCAAAAATGAATGGGAGGATATCATTGCTCACGACCCATGGAGTTCTTGCTATTATGCTAGAGATATTTTACATGGACCTTGGCCTAAAGGAGAAGATGCTATTGCTCAAAATTCTGAATATTCTTATATATATGCAAAAGACGTTTTACATAAACCTTTTATTAGAGGAGAGGATGTTATTGCTAGAGATCCTTATTATTCTTATTATTATGCTAAGGATGTATCAAAGGGTAGATTTGTTAAAGGAGAAAATGTAATAATAAAGTCAATTTGGTTGGATGATTATGTTTGGTTTCTTAAAAGGAAACATAAATTAAATAAGTTCTTAAAAGATCATCCAGAGGTTAAATTATGAATATAGAGGATTTGTTAAAAGATTCTGATAAAGCTAGAGAAATATTAGAAGATGCCCTTGCAGATAAAAATAAAGAATTAGCCGAATTGTTGGTTCCAGTGGCCAAAGATCCTTGGCTTACTTATGGTTATGCTTACCTAATAAAAAAACCAGTTAAAGATGAGTGGGAAAATATTATTGCTCAAGATCCGCAAAGTTCTTGTTCCTATGCTATAGACATTTTACATAAACCTTTTATTAAAGGAGAAGGTGTAATAATAAAGTCAATGTGGTTAAATGAGTATGTGGATTTTCTTAAAGAAATAAATAAATTAGATGAGTTCTTAAAAGATCATCCAGAGGTTAAATTATGAATATAGTGGATTTGTTAAAAGATCCAAATAAAACAAGAGAAATTTTGGAAGACGCTATTAATAAGAAAAATAAAGAATTAGCCGAAGCTTTAATCCCAATAGTCAAAAATCCATGGTTGGTAGAACGTTATGCAGAAAGAATAGTTAAAGGTAGAGTAAAGGAAGAGTGGGAAGATATCATTATTCAAAACACTCATGTCACTCATATGTATGTTGCTAAAATTATAAAAGGTCCGTGGCCTAAAGGAGAAGAGGCTATTGCTAGCGATCATATAAATGCTCTTAATTATGCTGAGAATATTTTAAAAGGTCCCTTTCCTAAAGGGGAAGAGGTTATCTCCCATTTTGCTACTGAGTCATATTTGTATGCTAGAAAAATTTTAAAGGATAGATTCATTAAAGGTGAGAAGATTATAATTAGTGATCTTCTTTATTTGACTGATTATGTTAATTTCTTAAAAGAGATAAATAAATTAAATGAGTTCTTAAAAGATCATCCAGAGGTTAAATTATGAATATAGTGGATTTGTTAAAAGATTCTGATAAAGTTAATAAAGTATTAAGAATGGCTATTGATAAGAAAAATAAAGAATTAGCAGAAACTTTAATTCCACTAGCCAAAGATCCAAGGTTAACTTATTTATATGCTAAGTGATATAGTTAAAGGTAAAATTAAAGATGAGTGGGAAGATATTATTGCTCAGGATTCACAAAATTCATACTATTATGCTAACTATGTTTTACATGGACCATTCCTTAAAGGAGAGGAGGCTATTGCTCAAGATTATGAATATTCTTATGTATATGCAAAAAAGGTTTTACAGAAACCATTCCCTAAAGGGGAGAATGCTATTGCTAGGGATGTTTTTTGTTCATATCATTATGCTCAAGATGTGCTAAAAGATAGATTCATTAAAGGAGAAAATACTATTGCTTTAAATGCTTATTATTCTTATTATTATGCTACAAATGTATTAAAAGATAGATTCATTAAAGGTGAAGGGGCTATTATTAGAAATTATCGTAAAGAGTATATCAGCTTTCTTAAATCACGAGGTAAACTAAATGAGTTCTATAAAGATTATCCAAAGGTTAAAATATGAATATATCTGATCTGTTAAAAAATAAAGATAAAGTAATAAAAGTTTTGGAAAAAGCTATTGACAAGGAAAATAAAGAAGTAGCAGAAACTTTAATTCCTATAGTTAAAGATCCAAGGTTAACTTATAAATATGCTAGAGATATAGTTAAAAGTAAAATTAAAGATGAGTGGGAAGATATCATTATCCAAGATGCAGATGTGACTTATTGGTATGTCAGAGATGTTATAAGAGATCCCTTTCCTAAAGGTGAGGATATTATGTCCAAAGATGCTATAGTGGGATTTTATTATGCAGAGAATATTTTGAGAGATAGATTCATTAAAGGAGAAAAAACAATAATAAAGTCAATTTGGTTAGATAATTATGTTAATTTCTTAAAAGAGATAGGTAAACTAGATGAGTTCTTAAAAGATCATCCAGAGGTAAAAGATAAAGTATAGTTAAAGAAAAACATAATTCATAAATGTAGTTTTTGATTTTATAAAAAGGAAGAATGAACATTTCAGATTTATTAAAAGATCCTAATAAAGTTAAAGAATTATTAGAAGATGCCCTTGAAGATAAAAATAAAAAATTAGCAGAAATGTTAGTTCCAATAGTCAAAGATCCATGGTTGACTTATAGGTATGCACATGAAATAGTTAAAGGAAAAATTAAAGATGAATGGGAAGATATAATTGCTAGAAATTCACAAAGTGCTATCTATTATGCTATGGAAATTTTGCATAAACCTTTTCCTAAAGGAGAAGATGTCATTTCTCAAAATCCTGACCATGCAGCTATGTATGCTAGAAGTGTTTTACATAAACCGTGGCCTAAAGGTGAGGATGCTATTGCCCAAGGTGATTCTGCTTCTTATCTTTATGCTTATAATGTCTTACATGGTCCCTTTCCAAAAGGAGAGGATGCTATTGCTCAATATTATTATACTTCTTATCTTTATGCTAAAAATGTGTTAAAAGGTCCTTTTCCAAAAGGAGAAGATGCTATTGCTAAAGATCCAGAATCTTCTTATCTTTATGCTAAAGATGTGTTAAAAGATAGATTTATTAAAGGAGAGGATGCTATAATAAATTCAGATTGGTTAGAACCTTATGTTGAGTTTCTTAAAAGCATAAACAAATTAGATGAATTCTTAAAAGATCATCCAGAGGTTAAAATATGAATATAGAAGATTTGTTAAAAGATCCAAATAAATTAGAGGACGTTTTTAAAAAAACTATAGAAACTAATGATGAGTTAATGATGGATAAACTTTATATGTATTCTAAAGATCCTTATAATCTTTTAAATTATGCCATAAAAAATCAAAAATCTCTTCCTTATAAAAAGGAATTAATTGTAGCCTCTCGTCCAGATACAAGTTATGAATATGCACGTAAAGTATTAAGAGAAAGATTTCCATTAGGTGAAAAAGAAATAATGAAAAGTAGTAAATATAGCTATCTTTATGCTAAAGATGTCATACACCGTAAATGGCCTCCAGGCGAACCAGCTATTGCTTCTAGCGGAGTTTATTCATATTATTATGCGACAATATTTTGGTTTAGATTTAAAGAGGGTGAAAAAGCTATTATTAAGAATAAAGAAGTTTTATATGACTATATAGAAAATCTTAAAAAAATGGGAAAACTTAATGAGTTTTATAAAGATCATCCTGAATTAAATGATCCTACATTAAAAACTTTATTAACAAATTCATCCCAACTTGAAAAAGAATTTCAAGAAGCTCTAGAAAATAAAGATATAGAAAAAGCTAATTTACTTGCTCCTTATTCAACCTCACCAATAAATGTTTTTAATTATGCTAAAGATATTTTAAAGGGCCCATTTCCTGAAGGTGAAATAATTATTGCCCAAGATATTGAACTTGCTTTTAGGTATATAGAAGAAATAACTTTTGCTCCCTTTCAATATAAACATATATTTACTTCTACTCCAGAGAATGCATTTAGATATGCAGAACTTTTCAAAGAACCTTTTCCTGAGGGAGAAGATATAATTGCTCAAAATCCTGAACTTTCTTATAGATATGCAACAGAAATATTAAAAGGACCATTTCCTAAAGGAGAAGACATTATAAAGAAAAATCCTTATTGGGCTGTCCAATATATTAAAAATGTTCTTAAAGATAGAAAACGTTCTTGGGAACCTTATATAAAAGGAGATATTGAAAGTTGGAAAGAATATTTAGAGTTTCTAAAATCAATAAATCAATATGAAAATTTAATGATGGAAGAAGAAACAGAAAAATCTAAAAAAGAAAAAAGAATAAAACCTCAATCTGGAGAAATTGAAGAAGCAGATATTGATTTACCTGAGTCATTGTTTTAATTATAGTGGGTAAATAAAAAAGAAAAAAGAAGTAATAATAACTAAGGAGAAATTCTCATGTGTGGGATAGTAGGATTTTATAGAGTAGACGAGAAAGAAGAAACTATAATTCAAATGATAGATAATTTAAGGATAAGAGGAAGAGATGGATTTGGTATTCTAATAAAGTCTTTGGATAATAGTTATTTCACAAAAATTCAAGATAAAGAAATAAATCCTATAAAAGAAAGATTATCTGAAATATCTTTTCATAATAAAGTCATTCTAGGTAATAGTAGAGCAATGCCTGAAATTGAATATATGCAAGGAGCAGGAGATTCCATTATTAATCTTCAACCATTTCAAAATGATGAGTGGATAGTAGTTCATAACGGTGGAATTAGTAATGATTTAGAATTAAGAAAAAAATATAAAATTAAAACTGAATCTAAAGTTGATTCCTCTATCTTACCTTCTTTATTTTCTATTAAAGGAATAATTGAGGGATTAAAAGAAATTGAAGGAAGTTATGCAATAATAGCTTACAATTTAAAAGATAAAAGTTTGTGGTGGGGAAGTAATTTTATGCCTCTCCATTATGTAATTACTTCTAGAAATGGAATAATTATAGCTTCTTTAAAAGAAATGTTTTCAAAATATAACAACGATATAAAAGAAGTACCTCCATACACTTTATTTAGATATCAAAATGAAAAAATAGATAGTTTCTCATTATTTAGAAGAGAACCAAATAAAAAAGTTTTAGTAATTTGTAGTGGAGGAATAGATAGTACTACTACTGCTTATCTCTATAATTATATAGGATACCAAGTGAATCTTTTGCATTTTAATTATGGACAAGCAGCAGAAAAAGCAGAAACATTTTCAGTTAAAAAAATTGCTCAGCATTTAAAGGCTCCTTTAATGATTTATGATGCTCGACCTTTATTTAAACCTTTCAAAAATGCATCACTTTTATTAAGCCAAAAGAAAGCTAATCCTAAATTAAAAATAAAAGATGCTGAATCTACTTTATCATATGTTCCAAACCGAAATATGATTTTTGCTTCTATTGCAGCTGCATTGGCTGAAATGAATAAAATTGATACTGTAGCATTGGGAGCTCAACAAATGGATGGAATAGCATATCCAGATAACAATATTACTTTTATTGATTCACTTGATAAAACTTTGAAATATTCTTTAAATTGGTATACTAATGTTAGATTTAAAGCTCCTCTTATTCATCTCATAAAACACGAAATAGTAAGTTTAGGATTAAAACTAGGTGTACCATATGAATATGTTACCTCATGCTATTATCCAAAAATTGAAAATAACAAAATAATAAGTTGTGGTGAATGTGGATGTTGTCAATTTAGATTAGCTGCTTTTAAAATGTTAGGTGAAAAAGATCCAGGAACTTTTAAAGTAAAAAAAGAAATAAAAAATAAACCTATCAAAGTTACTTTGGATTTAAATAAGGAGGTGTATCCATATGCATGATGAATTAAATAATCTTAAAAAAGAGTTTGAGAAAACTATTGAAAAGTTTGCCGAAAAATATAATATTGATCTAGCTTATTTAGGTATAAAAATTGATGTTACTACATATGATGAAAATTTTGAGAAATTTGAAGTGGATACTTTAATTGATACAAATAAAGAAACCTATTGTACTTTTTGTGGTAAAAAAACTTATTTTTATGATAAAGATCATGATATGCATTTATGTGCTAAATGTTGGAGTGATATGAATTCTAAAAAAGAATGAGGAGTTTATGAAAAAAAGAAAAATTGATATTGTATGGAAAGGAAAAAGTTATATTGGAAAAATATTGTGGAATGATAATTTATTTCCTACTGTTAAACTTTACTTGGATGGTAAAAAAATAGATGTAATAAAAATTAATTCTTTTTACTTAAAAAAGAAAAAAGTTTACCTGTGGTGATTAAAAAAAGGAAGGTTTGTATATAAAATATGATTGAAGCAATAGAATATGCGAATAAGGTATATCTAGAAGGAGTTAAGAGAATGATTAAATCTGATTTTAATCAACTTAAAACTACTCAAGACCTTAAACTTAAATTACTTCTTGTTATAAAAATCGGAAGCACGTTTGATTTGTATAGATTAAATAATGACGAAATAACTCAAATAATGCAAGAATTAGAAGAGGAGAAAACTAATGAAAGATGAATTTAAAGAAATACTAGATAAGGTTTATAAATTGTATAAAGAAAAAGGAAAAGATTATGGTGATTCTTGGTACATGTTAGGTTCTAAGGGAGTATTTGTTTATGTGTATAACAAAGTAGAAAGACTTAAAAATTTATTTTGGAATAATAAAAATCCTAAATTTGAATCTGTAGAAGATAATATGCTTGATTTAATAGTTTATTCGGTTTTGTTATATTGGGGTTTACAAAAAGATAAAAGAACAAAAACTAAATAAACTTGTAAAGTTTGATTATATATAATATCAATACGAGTATAATATAGTGAAAAGATATATGGTAAGGTTAACATATTATTGTAACCTAAAAGGAAACAAAGAGAAACTAGAGTTTCTCGAACAACAATATAAGTATACACAAATAGTGTCTAGATATATCCTTTGGTATATAAAGGCAAATAAAGAGTATAGAAAGTCAGAAATACATAAAGCTACCTATAAAAAAATAAAATCTAAATATCCTTTTCTGTATTCTAAATTAATACAACATATTAGAGATAAAGTATTATCTTCTGTTAAAGCACGAAAACTCTACAAAGTCAAAAAGTTAAACATTCCTTTAATTTTTGATTACCAAAATTTTAACATAGAATTTAAAGAGGGATACTATAATGCTTGGATACGATTTTGTAAACGAAATTATCCTCTAGAAGGATTAAGAACTATTAACAAATTAAAAGAAGTAATTTCAATAAAAGAAATACAAATAAAGAAAATAAATAAAGATTGGAGAATATATTTTATTTGTGAAGTAGAAGAGAATAACAATGTTAAAGGAAATCAAAGGTTAGGAATAGACATAAATATAAAAAATATAACTCTTTCTAATGGTAAACGTTTTAATTTAAAGCAATATGTTCATAAGAAAATGGAGTACAGAAAACATAAACAAAAGGATAAAATTGAAAAATATTCTAAAAATTTCTTCCACAAAATGACTTCCGAATTAGTTAAGTATCTAATAGAAATGGGAGGTTCTCAAATTATACTAGAGAATTTAACTAATATTCGAAAGTCAAGTTCTAGAAAAGAAGGTACATCTAAAGGAAAAAATGGAAATTATTTAATCAATAACGTATTTCCTTTTAAGATGTTTCAAACTTTTCTAGAATATAAATGCAAACTAAATGGGATACAAGTTAAGTACATCAATCCAAAAAACACTAGTAAGACTTGTGGTTTATGTGGCTCTCTAGATACTTATAGACCAAAACAAAACTTACTAATATGTAAATCTTGTGGGAGAAAATTAAATGCAGATTTAAATGGAGCTAGAAACATTTTGGGATTTTCATCTCAAGATGGGTTACCGAATCATTCTAACCAGTCTGAGCTCCTTAAACAAACAGGCAAGCCTATCGACTTAGTCAAGAGGTAGATGATGAAAGTATTTTTTGACTTAGATGGAGTTTTATTTAATTTCGTAGAAAGTTTGTTTGAAAAATTTCATCTTGAAATTGACCCCTATCCATTTCCAAAAGGAACATATGACATTTTTCCTTATTTTGAATCCAAATATAAAATTCCCCAATCCAAAATTTTCTCCTTATTAAGAGAAGAATCCTTTTGGGAAAATCTTAAAACAAATCCAAAAGGAAAAGAACTCTTTAATATGGTAGTAAAAAAAATAGGTAAGGATTCAGTATTCTTTCTTAGTAAACCTATTGTAGGTATGCCATATTCATTTAGTGGAAAATATAAAGGAATTGCTAAAAACTTTCCAGGTTTTTCTAAAAATATTATTTTAACTACATCTCATAAAGATATAATAGATAACGAAGATATAATACTGATTGATGATAGTGATGAGGAAATAAATAAAATAAAAAAAGGAAAGGGAATCTTGTTTCCTCAACCTTGGAATTCTAGATGGAAAGATATTGATTTGGATGTATACGATTTGTTGTTAGAAACATTAAAAGAGGAGTAATTAATGAAAAATGAAATTTCTCTTTTAGATATCGCAAATATTCTTTTAAGATATAATGAAATGGATGTTTATGGATCTTTTTTACTAGCTCGCCAAATCAGAAATGTTTTAATTAATTCAAATATAAACGAAATAAAGAAACGATTTCCTAATCTAGAAAATAAGTTTTTTGAGGATTTGAAAAATCTTTTGTACTCTAAAGATTAATCGGGTAAATAATTTTAAATATTGTTGTAATAAATTATATGAATCTATCTAACTTATTAAAGAATCCTCAACTAATAGAACAAGAACTTCGAAATAATTATGATTTAATTATGAGATTATCAAAAAAAACTCTTTTAAAATTGATAAAAAATATTGAAGATCCTGAAATCATTTATAGGGTAGCTATTTATAAAAAAATAAAGTTACCACCAGAAAAAGAACAAATTTTGGTAAAGTTTAGCATATTAGCTTTTGATTATTTAATTAAAGTAAAAAAGGAAAGATGGATTGAATTAGAAAACATAATAGCTACTTCAAATTCTCAAATGTCACTTGATTATGCTAAAACTATTTTAAAAGACAGATTTCCTTTAGCTGAAAATTTAATAATTAAAAGTACTCATCTTAAAGAATACTTATCTTTTCTAAAACAAATAAATAAATTTAACGAATTCAAAAAAGATTACCCCACACTATTTGTCGATGAACAATAATTTAAATTATTTTGATAAAATCAAGAAAGATTTAAAGTGGTTTTTAAAAAATCAAACTTTAAGAAAGCATGGAAATCTAGAATATAATAATCCTAATTATTGGGAAATAGCATGGTTAAAATACTTTTTTAAAACAAATAAAATTAGTCGACCTCTTCAGGAAAAACTAGTTAAAGAATTAGGTTTTTTACCTCCTTACGATTTCATTTGATTTGTCTTTTTTGATTTTTTTGTGATGCGTATTTCAGATCTCTTAAAAGATAATAACAACATAATTAAAGTATTCGAGAAAGCTTTAATTGAAAAAAATAAAAAAATTGCTTCAGCATTATTACCCAACATAAAAGAACCTCGACTTCTTTATAGGCATTTTGTAACGTTCCGAAAAAGATTACCTCCTAAAATAGAATCTTTTCTTTTACAAGAACCTTTATTTGGTCATTTATATGTTAAGGAACTAGAAAACTTAAAGAAGTAATTTTTGTTTGTCGTTTTTGATTTTTAAAATAGATGGATTGTTTATAAGGTACTTTAAATCAAAAACTTAAGGAGGAAATAAATGAACATATACTCAGAATTAAAAAAAGATAATCCAGAATTAGTTAAGAGAGTAAACAAAGATGCATTGTTTGTAGCTGCATGTAGTTTAGGAAAAGAAAGGATTGTGAAAGCTCTTTTACCTAAAATGGAAGATACAACATTAGGATTACAAGAAGCATTAATATTTGGTAGAGATAATATAGTAGATATACTAAAAAAAGCTAATTACAATAAAGAAAAAATTAGTAGATTAGCTCATTTTACAAAAAAATTAAATGAAAAAGTAAACTCTTTGGGAATTAAAGTCATATCTAAGGTAGAGGATACAGCCGAACTTAAAGAGTTAAAAGAACACTATGTAGACTTTTTGGTAAACCCTCCCAAAAATATTAGAGAACTTTTTAAACAAGCAGTTGGAGATAAAAATAAATTTGCTTTAAGATTAGCTAGAATAATCCATTCTGCAATAGGTGAAGAAGAGTTTAAGGGAGAAATTTTAAAGGATACATCTAAAAAAATAGATGAGTCTGAGGTTTTTGAAATATTGGATGAGGTTGAGTCATATTTAGATGAAGCAAATACTTATTTAGATAAAGTATTAAAAAGTGCGGATGGAGTCCTTTCTATGATGGAAGGTGAAGAAGCTGAAATGACTGAAGACGAACTTGAACTAGCTTTAACTCCAGCCAAAATCAAAAAAAATATTTCAAAAGAAGCAATAAGAAAATTCGAGGAGTTACCTCCTGAAGTACAAGAATATGTTCAGACTTTAGAGGAAATACATGGAGAGTGGATTGGTAGATCTAAAGAGTTCTTAGAAAAATTAAATGAAGTTGAAAAGAAATTCAGTTTAGAAATGGGTACTATTACAAATAGAGATTTGTGCACAAAAGTAAGGAGTAAATTAATTGAGAGAATTTATCCTAAGTTAAAGGAGTTAGATGCTAAAGTAATAGACTTAGGAGAAAAGATAATGCTGATAGGTGAAAAAGCAATCGCTAGAAAAGTTAGACCTGCCTCAATAGACTTTATAATAAAAGAGATAAATAGATTAAAGAGTGAGGTTGGTATGGAAGAAATAACTCAAAAAGGAGATGAGTCTATAAATAAAATGGTTAAACTTATTGAGGGTATTTCTTCTTTACTAGAAAAGGCCTATCCAACTGAAGAAGAGGAAACTAAAGTATATACAGAAAAAATGATTCCTAGAGAGCAATATAAAAAGCCAGTAACACCTACTAAAGAAACAGAAGAAATAGAGGAAGAAAAATTATTTTAAAAATAAATAGGAGCTGGGTTATGTAAAAAATAACCCAGCTTTTTTTTGGGGTGAAATATGAATTATAAACATTTACTAGCTGATAATGTTAAATACATAGATAAAACAAATAAAAATGCATTATTTATAGCTGCATGCAGTTTAGGAAAAGAAAAGATTGTGAAAACTCTTTTACCTGAAATCGAAGACACAACCTTAGGATTACAAGAAGCATTAATATTTGGTAAGAATAACATAATAAATACATTAAGAAAAACTAATTACAATAAAGAAAAAATTAGTAGATTGGCCCATCTTACAAAAAAATTAAATGAAAAAATAAATTCTTTGGGAATTACTGTTAAAGCCTCTACTGAAAATTCTGAACTTAAAGAGTTAAAAGATCATTATTTTAATTTTCTAGCTAATCAACCTAAAGATCTTAGAGAACTTTTTAAACAAGCAGTTGGAGATAAAAATAAATTTGCTTTAAGATTGGCTAGAATAATCCATTCTGCAATAGGTGAAGAAGAGTTCAGAAGAGAAATAACAGGTGAAGATTTAAAAGATATAGATAAACTAATTGATAAATTAACCCTTTCTTTAGATAATTTTTTAGATACATCTAAGAATATTAATGAAACCTTAGCCAGTTTTGATAAAGAATGGGGTGAAGTAGATGAACTTGAAACTGCTTTAGTTACTGCTGAAATTAAAAGTTCATTAAAAAAAGAAGCAATTAAGTATGAAGAATTAGAAGACGATTATAAAAAATTGGTAAGAGCTATAGTAGAAATAAAAGAAACAGAAAAAAGTTTAATTGATAACATTAATAGAATAAATGAAGAATATACTTTAGAAACTCCTATTAAAGGATTAGAAGAAGTTTCTAAAGTAAAAAAGTCTATTACTATTAAATTAAGACCCTATTTGAGAGAATTGAGTGAAGTTCTAATTGATACTGAAAAGTATTATATACAATTTTTGGATAAAAGGGAATATTTAAGTGGTGTTGCTAGTGGTGTTGTAAGAGCTTTAAATACTATAAAATTAGAAATAGATAAATTACTTCCTAAACTTATTCAGGAAAAGAAGAATACTGAAGAAGTAATTAATGAAATAAAATCAATTATTGAAAATGTAGAATCTGAAGAAAAAATAAAAGGAACCATCCCTCCAAGTTCTTATTACAAGGTAACAGAAAGAGAATAAGTAAAACGTTCATATTTCCTTCTTTAATAGGGAAGAGAAAAAATCTCTTCCCTATTTTTTTATGGGTAAAAAACTAATCCTTTTTTTTGTTAATTTAGTAGAGGAAACTATGATTCAAAAATTAGATTTCGAGTACTTCAAAGGTCAAGAAAGATTAAAAAAAAGATTTTTAGAGTATCTTATTTATTATAAAAATAAAAAAGAAAAGTTTCCGAACACTTTACTTATAGGATCACCCGGTCAAGGAAAAACAACATTTGCGGAAATATTAATGCAAGAAATAATGAACTATTGGCACGCCTTACCAGTAATAATAGATTCTTCATGGGATGTATCAAAAATTCGTGAAATTTTAAAAGTAGATGATGAATTAATTGGTAATTTTTTTAGATATGTTGTTTTTATAGATGAAATACATAAACTAAAAGGAGTAGAAGGAATATTTGATATTTGGGATAATCCTACTATTATTTTCATTGGTGCAACTACTAAAGAATCTTTATTAGATAAAGCATTCTTAAGCAGATTTAAAATTGTCGAATTTTTTCAGGATTATAATAAAGAAGAACTTATTTCTATATTAAAAGAGAATGCTAGTGATTTAAATATTGGAGATCTTGTTTTTAATAGAATAACTGAATGTGTAACCAATGTAAGAAATGCTATATCTTTATTAGATCAAGTTAAAGTTTTAAAAGTAAATCATCCAGAATTAAATGACGAAGAATTATGGAAAAAAACTTTATCTTTAATGGATTTAGATGAAAATGGATTAGATTATAGACAAAGAAAATATTTGGAAATATTAAAAGAATATGGAGAAATAGCAGTAAAAAATATTGCTTCTTTACTTAAAACTACGGAAGAAAACGTTGAAGAAATGATAGAACCTTTATTGTTAAGAAAAAAATTAATCACTATAACTTCAAAAGGACGAAGTTTAAGAAATAATTATGAAGGGGAGAAAATATGAGTTGGAGTGTAGGTTTAAGAGATAATGAATATAATAGATTCAATTTTCATCATAGTCCTTCAAATTTAATGGCTGAAGTAGTAAGAGATGGTGGAGGAGATGTTTGGGATCCCCTAATTACTGAAAAAGATGAAAATGGAAATGAAATTGAGTATAGTATAGGATTAGCATTTACAATACGAATAGGAAATACTACGTTAACAATGATGCCCGATCACTCTAAAGGATGGTATATAAAAGATGGGAATGAAGGAGAGGAAACAAACATGTTAGATGCAGATGATGTAGTAGAACTGATACAACTTTTGGTAACTTTAATACATCCCGAAACAAGGGAAGGTAAAACGTATAAAGGATATATATGATAGAAATAATTGCACTCAGATTTGGAAATGATTATAATGTAAGAGTATTACAAAGTAATTGGAAAAAAATTAAAGAACATGAAGGTGAAGTTCAAAGTAATACTTGGGTTTTATTTAAAGATGGTATGACAAAATCTGATAAAACTAATTTAGGAGGTGCCTGTGAGAGTTGGTTAGGTATTAGATATTTGGATAATAATCCTCGTACTTCTATACCTTTTGATACAGGAGGAGCTATAATTGCAGGTGGAAATGAAACCTCTTTTAATCAAGAACAAGAATCTGATGAAATAAATCAACCTCCAAACAATAATGGACTTTTTAATCAAGAATTTGAAGAAATAAATCAACCTACAACCAATGAACCTTTTAATCAAGAATCGAAAGAAATAAATCAACCTCCAAACAATGAATTTAATATAGTAGATAAATCTTTTCATAATCCTACATTTAAACATAAAAACCAAATAAATAACCCACTTAAGAAGAAATCAGATCCAATTCCACCTAAAATTTTATTCTCTAAAAATTTTAATTATATTGATTATATTTTAGATAAAACTCAGGAAGAAATAAATGAACGAGTAATTAGAGGAGAATTAGATCCAAAATATTTTAAGGTTATACCTTTTAGAAATTTTTATAGAAAATTTTAAAGGGAGGGGAAATGTTTAACGAATTTTTAGTAGATAAGTTTTCTGATGGTGTAAGAGTAATAATGATAACTGATAGAGATAAAAATAAACGACATATTATTTCTAGACATAGGGAACAATTCATTAATGTGGTTAGATATGAAATGGCTAATCTAAAACCTGGATATAGGATATATTCAACATTAATAAAAAGAAATATGACTAAAGCAATTCATCACTTCAAAATGGCTCAATTAGAGGCAGAAAGGTTAAGACATATTAATACTCAAAGAGATATCTTTTATTTTAAGATAGAAGGTAATTTTATTTCTGCCTTAATGAAACCTGAATCTAGAGATAAAGACGATAAAAAATATTTAATAGATATAGATGAGTATAAAAATGTGTTTAAAGTTAAGGAAATAATCCAAAATGAAAATATAAAGGTTTTAGGAGAATATTATACTCCAAAGGGAGTTCATATCATAACTTTACCTTTTGATAAACGAAAAATAGAGGAGACTAAATTGGCTGAGGTTAAAAATGATGGAATGATTTTATTAGGTTGGAATTTACCCGAATTATCTACTACTGAAAAATTACTTTTTGATATCGAATTTAATTCAACTAAAAAGGATTAAAAAAGGAGGTAGACGATGAAACATAATAAAATCGAAAGAGAATATAAGACAATCAAATGTTGCGTTCCTGGTTGTGATTCCGAAAAAGAAGCTCCCTTGAATGTAAAAAGATGGTATTGTGGAAAATGTGTAGCAAATGGAATCGCATGGAAATATTTTTATCTTAATAAAATGAAAGAGAGCGAAGTTAATCTTGTAGAAAAAGAAAAGGAGAATAATAATGAATCCGAAAAACTTTCGGATAATTCGACCAAATAGTCACGAATTGATTAGTAGGATTGTAAAATATTTCTTCTATAAACATCATTTGTTTGCTTTAAAAAGATTAAATATTTTGTTTTCAATATTGAATAAACATAATTTAAGACGAGAAGTTGATCATAATGATGCAATAAAAATATTGTTTAATTTCTTTTTTGAATTTGTATCTTACCCTATTAGAATAATGAAAAATGGAAATGTGAAACGAATCTTTATAAGATTATCTAAAAAGAAAATGTATATAATAGTGATTGTTTATGGAGAGGATACAAAAAAGTATTTTTTAAAGAAAATTGATTTGGTTCAATTAAATTGGATAAAATAATTGATTATCAAAATCGATTTATTTATAGGGATACTTATATGGATGTTTCTGATTTATTAAAAGAACCAGGTGGATTAGAAGGTAGAATTAAGAGGGCTCTTGATGAAGATGATGAATATACCGCCTCTGAACTACTAAAATATACCCGAAATAAGGATATAATTTCTGAATACGTTTATTATAGAAGTAAATACCCTGTTCCTGAAGTAGAAGATATTATTGCCACCGATGCTAAAATGTCATTAGAATATGCTCAATGGACACTAAGAAATAGATTTATTAAAGGAGAAAAAGCTATATTAGAAAGTGGAGATGAAGATATTATAACTGAATATATTGAATTTTTAGCTAAAAGAGAAAAGTTGGAATGGTTTTTAAAGAGTTATCCCGCTTACGAAATTAAAAAAGTGATTGAAGCTTTATTGAAAAAGATAAAAGATTAATGGAGGTAAAATGGATATCAAATCGTTGCTAAATAATCCAACCAAATTAAACGAATGGTTGGCTTCGTTAGATGAAACTCAACTTGCTAGAGTTATTAAGGCTGCTACTGAAAGTACTAAAGAAGAGGTTGCAGAGGAACTTAGAGAAAGACCTAAATCAAGTAGAGAAAAAATTAGAAAGATGATTGATGAACTTCCTGTGCATGCCCAAGATATTTGGATGGGAGTTTTTAACTCTAGTAAAGAATATGGAAAAAGTGATGAATATGCTGCTCGAGCTGCATGGAGTGCTGTAAAAGAACAATACAAGAAAACCGAAGATGGTAAATGGGTAAGAAAAGATTAACCCAAAAATAGATCTAGGGAGACACAAAAAATATTCTCCCTAGATCCCTTACAAAGATGGACATTTCAGATTTATTAAAATATCCTCAATTAGTGGATGTCATTAAAGTTTATAATAATGCAAAAAAAGTTACTCAACTTTATGAATTAGAAGAAATAGATAATTATGAACTTGATATAGAAGAACCTAAAATAAAAATTCCTGATTTTCTTTCAGACGAAGATTTGAAACCTCTTTATGATCAATATGAATATTTAATGACTAATTTTTATAAGAATGCTACTAAAATCATAGAGAAAAATTTTGATTTAAAAGATCAGTGGAGTGTTTCCTCTTTTAAGTTAATTCCAAAACAAAGTTTACGAAGTATTTTAGAAAGTATGCATGATGATTTGTTTGAGTTAAACATTTTGTTTAAAGAAAAAAATATAGAAGAAAATATTTCAGCTATAGTTGAATATGGGAAAAGTTTAGAGGAATCCTTGAAAATTTTGGAAGAAACTGAAAAAGAAAATGAGGATGCTATTAAAGAAATAGAAAAAGAAATTAAAAAAATTAAATCTGATTATGAAGAAATGTTAAAAGAAACATTAAAGGACATAATCAAAAATAAAGGAAAATGATTAAAAAAATAGACAAACAAAATAAATTTTTACCAATATTACAAAAATGGAAAGAAGAGAAAAGTATGAAAACCATTAATTTCGAGGATATTGATAAGATAATAAAAAAAGAAAATGTTAAATATATAACTTTTAAGATAGACGGAATTTTAAATCTTTTGGTTTATAAATATGGAGACGATCCCTATTTCATTACCCAAAATGGAATAATTAGAAAAGATTTACCTGTACTTAAAGAGATCCGTCAAATTTTAGAATCCCACCCCATAACATTTGCTTTAATTGTAGGTGAATTATATGCTTCTGACAATCAAGGATATATGCTTCCTTTTAATAAAACACTCCACCTTGTTAATAAACCTTCTCCAAATGATGAAACCAAAATTAGATTTTATGTTTTAGATGTATTACATTTAGATGATGAAAAAGTTGAAGATGGAATAATAAAAGTTAGAAAAATTTTTGAAAGTGGAAAATTAGTTCATCCCATTATTGAAATGAAAGATTACACTAATGATTGGAATTTAGTTATAACTAAAAAATACGAAGGAGCTGTTATTTATACAGATAAGAATATTTATAAATGTAAACCAACTTTAACATTTGATTTAGGTGTAATATTTATAGAGAAAAGTAAGGAGCATCCAGAAATGGTAGGTTCTTTGGGTTTAGCGTTTATGGATAAAGAAAATAAGTTTAGATATGCAGGAAATGTGGGTGGGTTAGATCAAAAAGAAAAAGAAGAATGGTTAAAAATATCTCAACAAGATAAATTATATCAAGAAAAAGATAGAATATTTGTTAAACCTAAATATGTAATAGAGGTTGAAGCAATAAGTTATTTTGTAAAAGATGTACCTGTTTATGATGAAAAAACATTAGAATATTTAGGAGAAGATACAGGAATAGCTTTAAGGATACCTACTTTTGTTAGGATTAGACCAGATAAAAGAATTGATCCTACTGATTTAAGATTAGAACAAATACCTAATTGGAATGAAATATCAAAAGAAGCTAACCTTTTGAATTTAGTTAAAAATAATAAAATAGAAATTAAAGCTTTATTAAAAGATCCTTTTTGGAATGATAAAGAAAAAGAATATCAAGCCCATATAGCTAACCATGTTAATAGAGTAAAAAATAATGTTAAAAAATTAGTTAAAGCGTTTCCTCAATATTCAGACGCATTAAAAAATGTAGAAAAACATGATGAATTGAAAATGAAAGAACCTGAAAGAACTCCTTATATTGATTTAACCTACAAAAAGTTCAACAAGATTAAAGAACCTTTAAAAGAAAATGAAAAACAAGTTTTATTCCATCACATTAAAAATAGTAAACATCATCCAGAATATTGGTGTGATAAAGTAGAAATAGTAGGTGAAGATCCAGATAATGCAACCCAAAAAGTAGATGCCTCTAGAATGCCAAATGAATATATTTTGGAAATGGTGGCTGATTGGAAAGCTACTGCAGATGTATTAGGTAATACTGCAAGATCGTGGTTTGAAAAACAAAATGGAAAAAGATGGATTTTTACTCCTTCTCAAATAGATTTGATAAATAAATTTCTGGATGTGTTAGAACCATGAAAATATCTGATTTATTAAAATATCCTTTTTTAGGTGATGTGTTAGTTACCTACAATAAAATTAAAGATATCCTAAATAATCCCGAATCAGAAATATCTGTTTTTACAATAGATGATTTAGTAATTCCTCAAAAACTTGAACATGAATTATTTGATAATGAAGAAAAATGGGAACAATTACACAAATTATATAATGAGACTCGTAAAAAATACTTGGATGAAGTAAGCGAAGTAGTCGAAGCATATGATCTTGATATTTATGAATTTAGACCAAGTGAGGATAAACTTATCCTTAAAGCTAAGCCTATTAGTATAAGTAATAAAGAAATTATGAAAAATTTTAAAAATGAAATAAAAGAAATTGAATTTCTTTTAAAGAGTGATCGACCAATAGAAGATTTAAAAGATACATATTCGGGATGGAATGTTAATGCTAAACATGATTTAAATAATTTTGAAATAAATAAACAAATAAGGGAGAATAGTCAAGAATTACTTAGACCCCAATTACCTCCTCTATATGTAAAATATAGAAAAATGTGGGATAAAATAATTAAGGAGTTAACCTAATGAATATATCTGATTTATTAAAATATCCTGAATTAGCTGATATAGTTAAAGTAAAAGACAAAATTAAAGAAGTTGATGAAAGTTGGAGTAGTAAAGATGATGAAATTTTTGAAATTGATGTTTATAAACCAACTATAGATATTGATAATGAAACAATTGAAAAGATAGGAGAAAAAAAATTAGAAAGGTTTTTCGATAGGTGGGATATTGAGATTATGCCAGATTATTGGGACAAAGTTGATAAATTAATAAGGAAAAATTTTGAAATAGTTAAATCAGATGATTTTATTGATTATACAAAGTTTGAATTAAAGTTTAACTTAAGTAATGAAGAAGTAGTAAAAGATTTGATAAATTTAAATGAATATTGGGATAGCTTGCTAGAGGAAAAAGTTCCTATTGAGAAAAAAATTAATGAATTAAGGAGTATATTGGAAGACCTAAAATATGCTTTAAAAATGTTTAATAAAAACGAAGTAAAGCAAGAAATAATGAAAAAGGAATTAGAATCGGATCTTGATTCTTTGTATAACGAATATGTAGATATGCTTAAAGAAAATTTGAAAAAATTAATTTAAGGAGGAATAAATGAAAAAACTTATAAAGTTGATAAAAGAAGGTAAGATAAATATTGGAGAAATATTAAAAAATCCTTTAATATTAAAGAGTTATAAATGGGAAGATGTTGAAGCATATGGAGAAGAAGTACTTGAAAGAACCCAAAAAACTGAAAAAGAATTAGAGGAAACCTTAACTGAAGCGTGGGAAAAAACTCTAACAGATGATTCAAAATATATGATGTTCATAAAGGCACTTAAAAATATGGATTTAGAAAAAATTAGACAACTTGAAGATAACCCACATATAAGTGATATTAAAGATAGATTTTATATAATCTCCATTATAAAGAAAATGATTGATGTGAATTTTGTATCAGTGTTTAAAGATTTGATAAAGAGATGGAATTTAAATGAAGAAGAAAAGAAAGAAATTGTTGATTATACTAAGAAAAAGAAAGGAGAAGAGGAAGCTTCAAAAGTTGATCAAATTTTAAAATAAGAAAAATTCATGCATAAATTTGACATAAAAGATTGGTTACCTATTTTTAAAATTGCTGGAAAGTTAAAAGAATTATTTAATGTAAAAGAGTTTTTAGGTAATCCCTCTTATACCCAAAAATTTTTAGATATTGTGTATGTTCTTTCTCCATATTTGAGGGTAGAGAAAGATTTAGATACTATAAAAGAAAAATATATCCATAAGCGTAAAGGAGAAGAATGGTTGGATATTAATGTAAAAGAAATAGAAACTCAACCTATTTCTCCTCTTAAAGATTTTGATATAGTAAATATGTTTAAATTATTGTTTACTAATTATGATAAGATTAGTGATAAATTAGATGAATTAAAAGAAAAGTTTACCAAATATCCTTCACTTTTAAAGAGAAAAGATATTGATGAAATTTTAAATTTCTCATCCGAAAAAGAAAAAATAAATTATGAAGTAGTAGATACTAAAAACATAGAAGGAGATCAATATGTTCTCTATAAAGCATTATCTTCTGAAGGAATAATCGAATTAGCTAATAAGGGATACAATATGTGGTGTATTAATAATTTAAATTATGCTCAGCAATATTGGGAAAATCCAAAAACTAAAGAAATTGGATTTTGGTTTATTTTTAAAAATGGAGTTCCTCTTTTTGCTATTGGAGGAGAAGATGGAGTAAATAGTACATTAAATAAATCATTATCTGATAGTACGATCTTTATCTTAGACAAAGATTATGGGGTATTAAAAGAATGGCAACCTATTTTTAAGTATCCTATTAAAGAACAAAAAGAAATGAGTAAAGAAGATTTAATTGAAAAATTAAACAAAATATATAATCATATTGAAATAAAAGATAAAGTATTAACACCTATAGAATGGGATTTATTTTTTAATTATCTGGATTTAATAAAAGATAAATTAAACGAACAAGTTTTAATAGATTATGTTTTAAGTCTTCCTAATGATTTTGTAGTAATTAGAGGAGGCGGAACACCTTTAAATAAAGGAAGTTTTTTAAATTTAATTGGGTATATAATAAATAAAAGTACCTTTGAAAAAACTAATTTAGATCCTAAATTAAAAGAACAAATTATAGATGAAATTAAATCTAATCCAATTTCAGCATTTGAATATTGGAAAACAGTAGCTAAACAAAGTACAAAAGATCAATATTATGAATATCTTAATTCAGCAATTAAATCATTAGATAAAATGGAAAGAAATTCCGATTTACAATCTGCTTTTATAAAAGAAATTTTAAAATATAAAGATAAATTAACTGAAGAGTCTAAAAATAATTTAAAAAAATATGTAGAAGAAAATATAGATCTTTTTGAAGATCATCCCCAAATTTTAGAAACTCTTAATATAAAGATTGAAAAACCAACTGTAGAAAAATTGTTACAACAAGGGTATCTTGGAGAGATAATTAAAAGATTTCCATCAATTTCTGATGACTTAAAAAGAAAAATAGTTGAGATGTTAATAAATAGAAACAGTTTAGATTGGTGGATTGAAGAAATCGAAAAAAATTGGGGATTCGATTTTTTAACCCCTGAACTAAAAGAAAAGGGTTTAGAACAACTTAGAAAAAAATCATATACTCTTTATATTAAGTATAAATCAAAATTAGATAATATTTCAGAAGAAACATTAGTTAAAGAAGAAATTGAAAGATTTATAAAAGAAGAAAATTGGGAAAAATTAGCTGATTTAATTAATACTTTTAAAGTAAAAAATTTGGAATTAAAACAATTTGTGTTAAATAAATTTAAAGAAATAAATGATATCGAAGATTGGGTAAGATATATTGAAAAATGGCCTGAATTAGCTCCTACTTTTTCTAAAGAAGAAATTATTTCTTTTGTTTCTAATCCTTCTATATATGTTAGTAATTTAATAAGATTAATCGAAAATAAATATCCACAATATTTAGATGATGATTTAAAAAAATTAATAGTAAAAAGATTAATAAAAGAGGGTGATTATATGGAAGCGGGAGAAACTATCACAGATTGGAAAATAGATGATAATGATTCAAAAAATCAAATTTTAAATTATTATTCTAAAGAAGGAAGATATGAGTATGTTAATGATTTTATACATCAGTGGGGAGATGAAAATAATCCCAATCTAGTTGTTAACACACATCTAAAAATTTCTTTATTCAAAAAATCCTACCAACCCGTTCATCCTGATACTATAATTATTGAAAAACCTAAATGGACTGAACAAGATATATGGAATTACTACAACACAAATAAATCTAAACTTCTTAAATATTTAAAAGGTTTTAATACAATGTTGTGGTTAAAACCAAATGAAAATGTTATAATTATGAAAAATGATTCCAAAACACATCAACCTCTTAAAATTGAAACTGAAGAGGATTTTGATAGATTAAATACGGGTAGAATAGTGGAATTTCATTTAGTTTTATCTGATAAAGTCTCTAATCTAGCTTGGATAGATTTTGATGTACATTCTGAATATGATAGAAAAGATTTAAAAAAAATAATAAAAGATGTAGATAATTTAATAAAGAAAAACTTTGAAGTATCTAAAACTGAACTATTTGAAACTGGTGGAAGAGGTTATCATCTATTTATATTTTTTAAAAATCCTCAAAATATAACTACCACTAGAAAAAAGTTAAGAGATTTGTTGGATAATGAAATTGTATCTAAATATGATAAAACCACTACAGGAATTGTTCCTAGTGAAGATTATTTAAGATTAGATGTTAGCACATATCATCAAGGTGGAAGTATAAGATGTCCTTTTAGTTTAAATAGTAAGTCAGGTAAAATAGAAAGACCTATAAGTTTTGAGGAAGTTAAATGAATCTTTTAGATTTATTAAAAGATCCAAGTAAAGCTGAAAAAGCATTAAGAAAAGCTATAAATACTGGGGAAAGAAAATTAGCTAAAATGTTAATTCCAATAGTTAAAGATCCTGGGTTAACTTTTAGATATGCCCTTGAAATAGCTGAAAATAAAATTAAAGATGAATGGGAAGATATTATTACTAAAGATCCCCTTTATTCTTATCGATATGCTAGCTTTGTTTTACATGCCCCATTCCCAAAAGGAGAAGATGCTATTGCTACTAACGCCTATAGTTCTTATTATTATGCTTATGAGGTCTTAAAAGGTCCATTTCCTAAAGGTGAGGATGTTATAGCTAAAGATCCCACTTTCTCTTATCTTTATGCTGCAAATGTTTTACAAAAACCTTTTATTAAAGGAGAGGATGTTATTGCTAAAGATCCTTATTATTCTTATCATTATGCTAGAGATGTATCAAAGGGTAGATTTGTTAAAGGAGAAAATGTAATTATAGATAGTGGAGATCAAGAAGGTGAAAAAAATTATTTGATAAAATATATCGATTTCTTAAAAACAATAAATAAACTAGATGAATTCTTAAAAGATCATCCAGAAGTTAAATTATGAATATATCAGATTTATTAAAAAACCCAGATAAAGCTAAAGAAGTATTAAGAGATGCTATTGATGATTTAAACAAAGAATTAGCCGAAATGTTAATTCCAATAGTTAAAGATCCTTATTTAACCTATAAATATGCTCAACGAATAGTTAGAAAACCAATTAAAGACGAGTGGGAAGATATTATTGCACAAAGCGCACCTGTTTCTTGTTGGTATGCTGAAAATGTTTTACATGGACCATTCCTAAAAGGAGAACCCACTATTGCTAAAGATTCATTGTATTCTTTTGATTATGCTAAAAATATTTTAAAAGATAGATTTCTTTTAGGAGAAAATATTATTATTAAAGATAAAGAATATTTAAAGGATTATATTAGTTTCCTTGAATCTATATACAAACTAGATGAGTTTTTAAAAGATCATCCGGAGGTAAAAGATAAATTATGAATATAGGAGATTTATTAAAAGATCCCGATAAAATTAAAAAAGTTTTATGGAAGGCTATAACTAGTGAAAAAAGAGAATTAGCAGAAATGTTAATACCAATAATTAAAGATCCCGCGTTAACTTATGAATATGCATATTATATAACTCGGGGTAAAGTTAAAGATGAATTTGAAGACATAATTGCTCAAAGTGTAAAAGTTTCATATGATTATGCTTTATTTGTTTTAAAAGGTCCATTCCCTAGAGGTGAAGATACACTTGCTAAAGATGATAATTATGCTTATTTATATGCTAGAGATATTATAAAAGGTCCTTGGCCAAAAGGAGAACCTGCTATTGCTACTGATTTTTGGAGTTCTAATCGATATGCTCAAGATGTTTTAAAAGATAGATTTATTAAAGGAGAGGATGTTATTATTAATTCTCCTAAAAAAAGATATTTGGAAGATTATATTAATTTCCTTAAATCTATAAATAAACTAGATGAATTCTTAAAAGATCATCCGGAGGTTAAACTATGAGTTGGTCTCACCTACAAATTCTTCCCAATGTTTCAGATCGTAACTTTGATCCTTTAGTCAGATACCTCCTGGAAATTCGAAATAGAGAGAAATGGTTATTGGAGATGGGAGGTGAACGTGTTTTATATTATAGAAAAAAGAGAGAGGGCCAAATTTGTCCTAATTTTGATAAGATAAGAGGACAACATCCTCAAATTGAATTTTGTCTTTATTGTTTTGGAACTAATTATGTTGGTGGATTTTATCGTCCCATTGAAATTAAAATTAGTATGATTACACCATTTAATCAAAGATTTAAACCTACTGAACAAGGTATAAAAAATGAAGCTATATTAAGTGGGTGGACTCTCTTTGAACCCTCTTTACAGAATGGAGATTTTATTGTAAGGAAGGATGGGGGTAGATGGTGGATAATTGAAAAGAAAGAAACACGTTGGAGATCTCATGTATTACATCAAAACTTTTCTGCAGAATTTATAGAGAAAGGTCATAGTATATACAAAATTAAATTATGAACATATCTGATTTATTAAAAGATCCCGATAAAATTAAAAAGGTATTAAAAGAAGCTATTGATAACAAAAACAAAGAATTAGCAGAAATGTTAATCCCAATAGTTAAAGAACCCCGTTTAACAGAACTTTATGCTGTAAGAATAGTTAAAGGTAAGATTAAAGATGAGTGGGAAGATATAATTGCTCAAGATGGAATATGGTCTTATTGGTATGCTTATGAGGTTTTAAAGGGTCCGTTTCCTAAAGGAGAAGATACTATTTCTAAAGATCCTTGGAGTGCTTACTCATATGCATTTAATGTTATAAAAGGACCGTGGCCAAAAGGAGAGGATGCAATAGCTAAACAGCCAAACCATTCATTTGAATATGCCGCATATATATTACATAGTCCATTCCCAAAAGGAGAAGATGCTATTGCTACCAATTCTAATTATTCAGTTAGATATGCAAAAGAAGTTTTAAGAGATAGATTCATTAAAGGTGAAAATACAATTATAAATAATTCCGATTCAACTTATTTAAAGAGTTATATAAATTTTCTTAGACGAATAAAAAAATTAAAAGAATTCTTAAACAATCATCCAGAGGTAAAAGATAAAGTATGAACATATCAGATTTATTAAAAGATCCAAATAAAGCTAAAAAAGTATTAGAAAAAGCTATTGAAGATAAAAATAAAGAAGCAGCAGAAATGTTAATCCCAATAGTTAACGATCCCGAGTTAACTTGTGAATATGCGGAAAAAGTTGCTAAAGGTAAGATTAAAGATGAGTTTGAAGATATTATTGCTCAAGATTCAAAATTTTCTTTTTTTTATTCTAGTTATGTTTTAAAAGATAGATTTATTAAAGGAGAAGATGTTATAGCTAAAAATTCTTGGTATTCTTTTTGGTATGCTAAAGATGTGTTAAAAGATAGGTTTATTAAGGGAGAGGATACTATTATTAATTTTGATTATTTTTGGGATTATATAGATTTTCTTAAAAAAATTAATAAGTTAAACGAATTTCTAAAAGACCATCCAGAGGTTAAAGATAAATTATGAACATATCAGATTTATTAAAAGATCCCGATAAAATTAAAAAAGTATTAAAAGAAGCTATTAAAAAGAAAGATAAAGAACTAGCAGAAACATTAATCCCAATGGTTAAAGATCCTTTTTTAACTTATGAATATGCCGAAAAAATTGCTAAAGGTAAGATTAAAGATACGTTTGAAGATATAATTACTTTAGATGGCCAAACTTCTTTTTGGTATGCTAAATTTATTTTAAAAGGGCCTTTTCCAAAGGGGGAAGATGAAATGGCTAAATGGTTAAGATATGCATATGGTTATGCTAGTGATGTTTTGCATGGTCCTTTTCCTAAAGGTGAAAATACTATAGCTACTGATAGCTATTACTCATGCCTTTATGCTCAAAACGTTTTAAAAGATAGATTTATTAAGGGAGAAGGAACTATAATTAAAAATAAAAAACAACTTACCTCTTATACCAATTTTCTTAAACAAATTGGTAAACTAGATGAGTTCTATAAAGATCATCCAGAAATAACACCCCAATAATTTTCAACAACATAAATCTCTTGTACAAACTTTAAAAGGTTAAATTCCATCAATAAAACGTGGGAAGCTATTCAGTATTTTAGGTTTTCTTAGGTGGGTTTTCTAGTTTATATTCGTAATATCCATTCCTTCCACATTCTTTACATATTTCAGGAATCTTATTAATATCCACTCCTGATTTAATTAATCGTTCTTTCATTTCAGGATATTCTTCAATTTTAGGTACACTCCAACAACACTCACTACATATTATGTCACCATAAAGAGGACATTTCCAATAAAATAAATGTGCCTCCTCAATACATTCGCACACCAAACATTTCACCATAATAAACCTCCAAATTTCTTTTCATCGAGTTCGTCTTCAATCTCTTTCCTCCAATTAAATCTGTATTTCTCTTTTTGGATTTTTGGAGTATGGATTTTTACATTAGTATTAATCCTATCTATTTTTCTTACTCTAATTCTATTTACTTTCATCGAACTACTCTCCTTACAAACTAATTGTTATAAACTAATTACGCAAATTGTTTATTTATTTTTCCCTTCTAAACAGCTTTAATTAAAGGTGTAAAATTTGAGATAGTGGTGGTAGGTAATATAAAAGTTTCTCCACTGTTATTCATAATATTGCTAAGAGTTATAAATCCTTTCTTATATAGTATAGTTCCTCCGGGTACATATCCTACAGGAAAATTAGTAGTGTTGGGCCATAAGATTGTAGTACCTATTGGAACTAATTCTTTTGAATTATTGAAAAAATTATAAGGAGTAAGTGAATTACTAACTAAAGAATTAGCAGGAACTACCCAATTATAAATCTTTAAATAAAAATAGTCTCCTTCATTAGTAACTCCATCCACAACTTGGGATTGTCTATAATCTGTATCTGTTACATATTTCCAATGATAGTTACTAGTAATAGATGAATCTTTTAAATTAATTATTTGAGGATAAACCCTATTATTACTATCCAAACCATAGGCAACTAAATAAGTTGATTGAGGTAATGGATTAAAACTATTAGTTCCAAAAGTACCAAAATATAAATATATTGAAGGTATGTTGGTATTATTAAATGTTTTTCCTTTTAAAAACATAGTAACATTAGCAGGAAATTGAATAAACATATAGTAATAGTTTAGGTTTCCTATGGCTTGTTGGATTGAAATAAATGTGGGTACCCCACCTAATAAACTTGTTTTGTGCATTTGAGATTCGTGTGTTTCAGTTAACTTTGTTTCTACCCAACCTTCAACATCCACTAAAGATAAACCATGTGGATTGGTTGGAGTTATTGAACCATGTCCTCTTGCAAACATATGATCAGTATAAGATACTGTTTTACCAAAACCATAATCTGGCATTGAAGTATCTGTTTGAGTGGGTAAAGTAACTAATTGTTGTATCCCAGTAGAGAAACTTAACCAATTTCTAGAACTATAATCATATTTGAATCCATTATCATAACTAACACTTCCTAAAAATGTTTTATTGCTTGGAACTGTATTATCATCGTTAGGTTTAAGAACTAAAATAGGATTACAAACTTTTTTACTAGGTAAAGAAGAATCAGGAGAAATATATTCGTAAGATAGATAAACTCTAATTGGATAAGAGTTGGTAATTGGAATAGAAGCAGTTAAGTTTTGAGTAACAATTAAAGCAGTTCCATCATCCAATAATGCTTTACCTGGAGTTACTGTTACAACTAAATTAGATCCTTGGGATAAAGCAGAAATAGAAAAAGGAAAGGGTTCATTGGGTAGGTTTCTAAATACTCCATTTTTAAAACTTAAATTAACTAAATCGCTTACATTACTATTACTTATATCACTAAGAGCATTAATTAAATTGGTTGTTAATGGAGTTCCTACAGTTGTCTCTACCTTGTTCATTCAGTTACCTCTTTCTTTATTGGATAGCTTACCATCAAAGTTGATCCACTTGCAGGTGGATTTGTAAACGTTATTGCTTGATTATTATATTCAAAATCAGTAATTACATTGTTGTTTAAAGTTACTTTTATATCATCTTTGGTGGCTGTTACATTAAAATCTTTTTGAGGTAAATATGTAAGGTTAAAAGATGTTTTGGTTCCGTCTATTTGGGATGATAAATCTTCAGTAAAAGAAGTTATTTCATAAAATATTCCATTAACATATAATTGTCCTATATTTCCTTTTCTTCCTATTCTTTCTATTGCTTGAGAATAATTAGTATATTTAGGTAACCAATTATTAATAAATTCTTCATCCGCTACAATCACATTTACTACTCTTCCATTCTTATCTATTACTGCATAATCGGACATATTAACCTCCATTTAAAAATATTTGAATCTTATAATTTTAGCTAATCCGGGAGCTCCATCTCCTCCGGGTCCACCATTATAGGGTGCTCCACCTCCTCCACCTCCACTTCCATATCCTATTCCATTTCCTCCTATAGGAGGATTATTTGCATTTCCCCCATTTCCTCCAGATCCATATGCAGATGCTCCTCCTCCTCCACTACCCCATCCCGCTATTCCTCCAGTATAGGTCACAAACCCTAAATTTAATAAACCTTTAATAGGATAAGTTACATTGTCTCCATTTGTAGCTGAAGATCCTCCATTACCCCCATTACCTCCATTTATAACATTACCCCAATCAAATAATTGAATACAAAAATCATCATGAAAAGCATAAACATATACAGATTCTGAAGCTTCAACATTTCCAAAATATCCCCCAGAACCCTTATTCCATTCTCCTCCTATTCCTCCTTTAGACTTTATACTAATAGCTCTTCCATTTTTTAATATAAAATCTGCTTGAGTAGTTCCTCCAGTGGAACCATTTCCATAAACACTTCCTCCCGTTCCTCCTGAACCAACTGAAATAAGTATTGCATTTACGAGTGTCAAATTTGATACTAAACCATAAAAACATGAAGCTCCTCCTCCTCCTCCTCCATTTTGTCCCCCACCACCTCCACCTCCTCCTAATAAAGTAATAATTATAAAACCTGTTCGATCATCATCTGGAGAAAAATAAAAATTACCACTTTGAGTATATGTAATAGATTGAGCAACATAAGTATTCTTTTTTAAAATATAATTTGTATCATTTTTAAGAATTTCAAAACTTTTATCATTAGAGATCTTCAATCTATTAAAAAGATTTAATATAATTGGCCACATCTTTCCTCCTAAATAAATGTTTCATTAATGTTTATTATACTATCATTATAATATTGTGGAGATATTTGAAATGATTTATCTTTCAAATTAGTCTTTGTACTAATTAAATTATAATTACTATCATAATAAAATTCGGTCCAATAAAAATTTTCTTTGGAAAAATTACCTACAATCTCTTTTCCTACGATTCCATCTCCAGTATATTCTATTCTTTTTATTATTTCATATTCTTCATATTTACCCAATTTTGAACTACTAAATAAATTATTAGTAGAATCATTAACTATTTCCAAATAATTATAAGAATAAAAAACAAGTTGATTATCTACTACTCTTACAAAAATATTATAAGGATTTAATGAATTATTTAAAGTATCTAAAACTTCCCATAATGAATTATTATTAAATACATAAGGAATATCTATATATTTTAAATATCTAGTATTACTATTTACATAGAGGGAATGAAAAATATTCACATTATCTTGATACTCTACATAAAGTCTTTCTGATTCAGGTAAAATTACTTCATAATGATCTAACTTAAATGAATACCATTTATCATTTTCCCAGGGTATTGCTACTAAATATTGAGTTGTTGATTGATCAAATAATGCATCTAAATAAGTTACTCCTCCTATAGTTAATCTAGCTCCATCATCTGTTGTTATTCGAAGCATTGTAGGATTAGGGAAATTAGTTGGAAACTTAATTTCTCCTTCGATTGTTAGCCACCATTCTCCTACACCGTTCCATACTTTGTTAGAAAGATTTATGGTAGAGCCTACTTTCGTTACCCATGAACCTGAATCAACTAAATTACCTAGTTGATGATTTGCATAACTATATACATGATATTCTAAATCATTCAAATTATAAGCATTATCAAAATGGGGTGTTCTTATAGTTAAAGTTCCATTCACAGTAAAGGAAGATTGATTTATATCTAAATCTGATGCAACTTTTACATAAAACATTTTTTGGGTTCTATTTCCTTTAGCAGTATTTAATCCCCAAACATATCCAACATTTGTTACAGGATCAATAGTATTTGCGTCTACAAATCCTATATTTCTGTTATCTTTAATTGAAAAAGGATCAATTTTCCCACCACTATCTAGCTTAAAAGTACCAATAGCTAGATCAGTATCTTTAAAAGGAGTAGAATCAAAACTAATAGATAACTTATTATTTGTAGGATTTCTTTGTCCTTTTATATAATAATAGGTATTATTTGGAGTAGTATCTTGTATCCACAATCTAACATAACCATTATTAAAATCTATATCACTTATATCTAAATCACTTCTAGAATAAACTACTCTATTCAAAAATACAATTTCATCCTCATTTAAAGGATATATATCTATATAATTATTTGTTTTTATGGTATCTGAATGAAATGTAAAATAAAAACCTGAATTGTTAGTATTAACATACGGTAATATTAATCCATTCTTATTAACTACATGATTTATAACTATCTCAACTCCCAAATCTTCTAAAGATAAACCATGAGGATTTGTTGAAGAAACTATTCCATGTCCATGTTGATTAATGTGATCTTGGAAATTAATAAGTTGATTATTAAATAGAGCATACATGTTAATAACTGAATATATTCTCGAATTTGCTGCATTATCAAACGAATCTACAAATATATTTCCTTGATCATCCTTATATAATTTAGTATGTGCCACTAATATATAAGTATCCTGAACTTCTGGAGTATCTAATTTGAAATGAAGAAGTGATTCAACCTTTACATAAGGATAAAGTGGATTCCCATTAGTATCATAATCAACTACTGAGGTATCATTTTCTTCATTATAGTAAACATATATGTAGCAATCTTTGTAAGAAGAAAGAGGAAATGAATCATTAGTAAAATTGAATCCAATTGTAATATCCTGATCTAATAGTATAATCCTATTACTACTATCTATAGCCAATCCTTTTTTAATAGTCAAAAGTTGAGAATCTTGTAGAGTTATTTCAAATTCTTTGTTTATTGAAGGATAACCTGGAACAATTCCAAAGGTTTTAGATAATATAGTTTGTTTAAATCTTTGGAGTATTAACTCGTCGAAATAAGTCTTTATTGCATTTAAGTAATCACTTCTTAGTGGAAGTTGAGGTAAAAAATTAGGCCATCTCATTATAACTCCTATTAATTACTCTATGTTCATATTTCGAATAAACCAACATTTTATGTCGCCTGAATCAGCTAAATCTGTTTTATCTAAAAAGATTACTAAATTATTTTTTACATATGAATAACTTATTCTGCTAAATGGATAATTTTGATAAGGTATTTGATTAGTATAATCTTTATAAATAACTTCAAGCGTTTGCATATTAACAAACATTACTCTAGGTTTAGTTGTATCTCCGAATAATAAATATTTAGAACCTACTGTATCCGTATCTGAAATAACTTTTCTATTATGAAATGAAGTATAACCATTAATATCTATTGAATTTATTAATTGTTTAGTATTAAAATCATATACTTCTATACTATCTGTTGAATTTTGACTTACAACCATAAAAAGTTTCCCATAAGCTAATTTAACATAAATTCCATTATTAGAAGATACACTACCTGCTAAATCCATCCAAAGTGAACCAATAAGATTAGGTAAAAATACTTGATAAATTCGATAATATCTTATATTGTCAATATCTGAACATACATATATACCTAAATCATTAAATCGATCTTGAAATGATATTGAATTATTTGAATAATCGGGATCAAGTTGACCAAAAAATAATTCATTAGAATCTTTTGAAAGGGAGGATTCAAGGGTGGATGGATTAACCCATGTTGTAGAATAATAAACAGTAGAGATATCATCTAGAGTAGCAATAGGAAAAACTTTAAAATTTTTTACACTTGCAACTTCCTGACTTGAAAATATTTTAGTTGTTTTATTAAAAGCAAGGTTAAAAGTAAAATTGATATAAGGTTCAGCATTAGGATTAATATTAGAAAAATAATAATTTATATTATCTTCAGTAAACCAATTAGCTTCTCCAAAATCAATAATAGAAGAAGTAATAATTTGATAAGTATTATCATCTAAATTATACTTTACTAAAGTATTGGGTTGATTTGAAGTGGGATCAATATATTGATAAAATAAATCATTAGTCTTAAATGAAAGTCCAATCAATTTTCTTTTACAATTATTAATATTTTTCCATAATGTATATCCACTTGAAACTACAACTTTTAATTGAAAATAAAAAGCACATCCTACTACATCTTGTAATAAATTTATAAGAGAATCTTTAATATCATTTAAATTAGCTAGTATGTTTTTTGGGTCATTAAATATTACATAAATACTTCGTCTTAAACTATTAGTACTCTCTAATGGAGGATTTAATAGAGGATTAGTTCCTTCTATTCCCTCATCTAACCTATAATAAATATGTGAATTATCTCCAATAATTATATATGGTTCATCTTTTTTAAATTTATAGGTAGCATCCATTCCAGTCAAAAAATGTCCAAATTCTTTTAAAGCATTTACACTACCCAATTTATTCCTATTTATATATAGATAATGATTCAACAATAATATATCATATGAATTTAAATTAGTTAAATTTAACTTAGTTAAATCCCAAAATCCATACAAAAACTTATTCTTAAATAAATTAGTTTCAATCCTTACATCATTAAATTCACTAGTATATGCATCATAAAAAAGGCCTATATTAGAATCTAGTTCTTTATTATAATAACGATTACCTGGAAGAATATTTAATAAATCTGTAACAGTTAACAAATTTATGGGTTCATTAAATTGAATTTTTAAAATATCTGAATAAGTATTATTAGCTGATATCCTAAAAAATTTAGTTGAATTTTTCCAATCTGAATAATCTATTTTATAAGAATAACTTAATCCCACCCTATTATTCCAATCATTTATATCAATAGGAATCGAATCAAACTGTTTAAAAGTAATGTCATCACTTATCTCTATTCTTAAATCAGTTAAATTACTATTACATGGAACAATATTCCAAAATAAAATAAGTTTACCCAAATTACTAGTCCAACCATTAACTTTATCAAAATCAACATCCTTTAAATAACTAAAATATATTTTCATAATTTAGCTTATATTAATTTCAGAATTTGATTCATCAAGCATAAAATATTCAATTTCATTAGTAGTAAGAACAGGTTGAGCCTGAGCTGGATAACCAGTATCTTTTTCATATTTAGAATAAAGGGATATTCTCAATTCTCCATTTACATCTGTATCTATATAATCTACTCCATCAACTCCTTCAATTACTCCTACTATATCTGATAAATAAATATTTTGATTTAATTTATTAGAGTTAATAAAATTTTTTAAACTTGTTAAAACATTAGTTCTTAATGTATCAGTATCATAACCCCCTTTTCTAATTATCCAAACTACAACTTTTACATCTTTAATTTTAGCTTCTTTTATCAATACATCCAATGTTAAAGGTTTATGATCTGGATCATCAATCCAATTTTGTAAATCTTCTATATTTTTGTTATAAGTATATGTTACTTCAAAACTTCCACTTGAGGATGTTTCAAAATGATCTAACGATTTAGAAGATCTAGCAAAATCTGAATCCCAATCGGATACAAAAGTAATTCCACTAGTAGATAAAGAAAAAACTGGTTTATGAGAAGGAATTAAATGGTTATAATCATCAGTTGAAAGAGTTTCAGTAACCTGACTTTCCAATTTACTAATAACATATACATCTATCGAATCACCATATGGATTTCTTTTCAATTTGGGATCATTAGGTAAATAAACATGATAATCTAGAACTCTAGCTGAAGGATGACTTTCAATTAAATACTTTAAATATGATAGTGTACCTATTGAAGAACCACTTCTTAACAAAAGAAGTATTCTATTTAAATAATCATTATCAGATTCCAAATCTGCTCCTCCACTAAAACTTTCTGGATTATAAACTCCTACCACTCTACTATCTAAGGTTGAAACTATTAAAGAAATTGTATTAGCTGGAATATTTCCACTAGTTCCACTAGAGGTACATGTAGCAAATCCTTCACCTTCATAATATCCTCCCACAAATCTACTATTTGTTGAATCCATTGTAATATCTGAATCTAGAGTAAATGAAATATTTTTGTAAATCGAAAAAGATGAAGTACCCACTAAAGTTCCTTTAGGTATATTGATAGACGGAGTAACATTTAAGGCTCTAAATATTATTTTACCTTTTGAAGGAAGAGCAACTCTTCGGGGTATAAATAATGAAGAACCTAAACTATCTAATTCATCACTTGTTAAATTATTTAAAAGTACTTTATTGGAAACGTTACCTAACTCAGTATAAAGGTCATTTATTTCTTGGGCGGGTACATTAATTAAAATATCATTAATAATTGTACCCTCATTAACATTAAATTGAGAATTTTTACTCTTTATAGCATTTTTTAAACTATCTATTATTTCATTTAAACTTTTCATTTTATTCCTCACTTATAGGAATTTGAACTAGTTGATTAGTTTGATTTATTATATTTAAATTTAACTTAAATGAATTAGAAGTAACATCAGTTATTTCAAAAGAATCAACTCTACTAATTATCTCGTCTTTGTTATCTGAATCTTTAGTAATCATATAAACTAAAGCTAGAACTCTAACTATTTCATCCTCTAATAAAGCCTCTAAATAGGCTGAATTTTCTAGTTGTACATTTATATCAAAAATGGTTGATCCTAAATCAGGATTCAAAAGATTTTCATTTTTTTCGGTTAAAAACATTTTTGCAATAAGTTGAGCCAATAAATCTTTACCATTAACCATTATTAAATCACCATTAAAAGGATCAATTTGAAGATCATTATTAGTAGAAAATTCAAAAGAATCACCTACTTTAGTTTTACACATTAAATCTATCATGGATCCTTTATATACTCCTTTAGTTTTTGAACAAATTTTAACTTTTCTTGTAAATCATTTAGTTTAGCTAGATTATTCTCTACTGTTAGGTTAGCTTTAGAAGTTAAGAATTGAGCATTATCCATACTAGCTGATAAAGTATTTAATGAATCATCAGCCCATTTAAGAATTTGAAAAACAACTGTTTTTCCACATTTGTTATTTAAATAGGCATTATTCTTTAAAGGATTAACAACATTATCTATTTCTCCTTTTAACATTTCAACATCACTTTTTAAAGATCCAAAAACTGTTTGAAATACATTTATAAAAGCTTCAGAGGACGAAGCAATCAAATATGTTAAAGAAGCAATTTGGGCTTGTAAAGCTGATTCAAGTATTTCAAGATAAGAAAGTAATAAAGCTGAAACTTCGGGTTCATTTATTATAGCTTCTAATATACACATTAAATTAGATATTCCCCACTTTTGAGCCTCTAGTGATAAATCTTTTTTTAATATTAATCTTGTTAAATACATATTTTAACCAGCTTGTGTTATTTGGGTAGTTACTTCTGCAAATACAATTGGGGTAGTTGGTGGACTTGTTGGTCCACTTGAAGAAGGATGAGTATGATTATTAAACTTATCCACAAAATCTTCAGTTAATAATTTTTTCACATTTTTACCCATCTTAATCGATTGTGCATCTATAGTAACCTCTCCTAATCTATTTATAGTTATTTTTGAATTATTAAAAGTTACTTCACACCCATCTGTTTTCAAATTAATGTTTCCACTACCTAATGGAGTATTTACCTTAATATTTACTCCACTTTTATCTATATTAAAATCACACTTTACAAGGTTAGTTCCATAAGTATACGAAAAATTTACTCCCCCAGTTGAATTTTGGAAAGTTGAAGTAGATAAAGGCATTTCTAGAAAATTTCCAATTAAAGCTTGTCCTTTTAAAGTAATTAAACGTGAGTCTATTAAAGTTTGAGTAGCTCCTAGATTAAATTTTGATTTTCCTAAACTTGTGGAAACTGATGCATCAATAAAAGCTTTTTTTAATATTAAAGTAGAAGTATTAGTTGTTTTGTTTCCTACTCTCCATGCATATTCATCCTCTTCCAATAAATTTTTACCATTTAACGTAGTAGTATCAAATAATTCTAAATCTCCTATTTCGACATCATTTTCTCTTAATGTGGTTACATAATAACTAAGATAGTCATTTGGTTGATATATTAAAATAATTGAATCCGTAGAAGGATATTTCGAAGATTTAGTAAGAGGATAATTTACTACAGTGAATTCATCAGTAGGAATAATACGAACTCTTAATTGAAGATTTTCATTAGTAGATGAAGGATCAGGTGGAACAACGTCTATTATTTGAGCTAGTTTTATCATTTAACCCCAAAGTTTTGGATTTAATAATAATCCTTCAGTAGGCATATTTTCAAAAAATTCAAGATAATTAGGTAATGTAACCCCAGAAGCTCTTAAATAGGATACAGTATAGCTTTCAGTTAAAGTTCCCCCAGCAGCTAAAGTAACTGTTTTTGAAGTAACATATCCCACAAATGAAGTTCCTTCTACACCATAATATATTTCTATTGGCATTCCTATATTAGCTCTTTCATATTCTTTTAAATCACTATTAAAAATAAAAGTTATATTACCTATTTGTTTTGAATAATTATGTTGAGTTAAATAAAACAATGCAAATTGATGATATTTTTCAGACAATTCTAAATCGGTTTTTCCAAATCTTATATTTGGATTAGCAATATCTCCCCCGTCTCTTAAACCATATTTTAATAGTAATTTTCCATTAGTATATGGATATTTTAAAAAGGGTAATAACTGTTGTAATATATTCATATAAAAAGAAGTTGTTACCCTAGTAAAAATTTGATTAATAGTGTGAGAACGATTAAAGTTTATCACATTAGAAGTATCTAATAAAGTATAATAATCTTCTTCCCCTACTCCAGCATCATAACTTAAAGGTCTAAATAAAATACCTCTTTCAGCATCTTCAAAAAATTCAAAAAAAGCTATTCGACTCATTTCTTTTATAATATCCATAGGAGTTTTTAAAGTAGGACTAAAGTCCTTAAAACTATTTTGTATATGAATTAGAAATCCTTGTAATTTGTCTAAAATGTCTCCTCCTGCAAATATTTTAAGTTTTAATGGAAATTCGTCTTCATCATACATCTCCTTAAATGCTATATGCATTAAAAAGATAGGAACTGTTAAAGGATTTAAAAGTTCATTTGGAGGAGTTTTATCATATTCTTTAAAATTATATCCTTTTTCTGTTATTATTTGTGTTTCTGATATTATACCTTTAATTTTTAAACCTAAATTTAATGTTAATAAAGTTAACACTGCATCTCTTACATTATAATTAGCAAATAAATTATTTAATGCTGTATAAAGATTGGTATCATTTCCTACCTCTAAAGTGCTATAAAACGCTTTTTGAAATAATCCAGGAGTAAATATACGTAAAGTTTCTTCTAAAAGATATAAAGAACTTTTACACGTTAACGTTATAGTTGGAATAGTTCCTGCAGCTTCATTAAATTTATTTTCGGTTACAAATCCTGCAAATATTTTTCTATAACCTAAAAGATCAAGATATGGAAAAAAACTTAATTTTTTATCATCTAAAGAAATCTCTCTTCCTTTAGCTACTTCACTTAAAGGAATACTAGAATTTCGAGCATATATAACAATAAAATCATTAGGTTGAATTAAATCAGCTAAATGTAAATTATCAAATATTAAAGATTGTAAATCATTTTGAGCATCCTCTTTTAAATAGTTATATACATCTTTTGATGAATTTGTACCTTCTACTAATCTAAATGGAATATTTCCCGCTACAGGTTGTTTTAAATCTTCAAATTTATCCTCTAAAGTACTATCTAACAAAGTTACACTACAAGTTGCATAAACATTATCTATATTAGATGTACTTGTGCAATTCATAAAAAAAGGAGTTATATCTAATTTTAAAACATTTTCTTTTTTTAGAGTAAGATAATATTTATCAATTTTTTCAAATGACTGATAATTTTTAATTTGGTTGTTAATATCTTCTAATTGTTTTTGCAAATCTCCATATCTATAAAAAGCTACCTTTGAATTAAAATAATAAAAAAGTTCAACTAAAAAATCTACAAATTCTTCATAACCTGTAAAAGTTATATTTTTTTCACTTTTAGCTTCTTCATTTATTTTTTCTGCTATTGAAGAATGAGAGGCAAATAAATAATTAAACATTAATTGTTTATATCCTGACATAATTCCTAGTTCTTCAAAATCTAAACTAGTTTTATTAATAAAATCTTTTATTTTTTGTTTAAAATAAACATCAGTTCCTATACTTATAATAATATTAGTTCTTTCTGGAAAACCTAACTTTAGGACATTTGGGTCTAAAGATAAGAAATCACTTGATTTAGCCTTTTCATCTATTTCATCTAAAAAATTGTGAAGTTTTAAAGCTAAAAGACCCTTACTAGTCTCATCTTCTTTATAAGGAAAACGCTCTTCGACTTCTCCAAACTCTCCATTTATTTTAAAAGAAGAAACAAAATTAATGAAAGAATTAATCACATGTTGACGAGCTTCAGAAGGTTTTTCTTGAATACCTAATTTATTTATTTGATTAATCAGATTATCCCTTCTTTTACTTAATTCTGCTAATCTATTATTATCTATTTTTTCTGAGGAATCTGGATAAGGATCAAATTTAGGGAAAGCTTTAAAAAGAAAAATCCTAACTGAAGGATATAAAAATTTTGTAGAAGAAGGAATTATTTTCTTTTGATTACTTTTAAAATCAATCATTTAACCTCATTTTTTTCTCATTAAAAAAGATTCTAGTTTATCTGCTCCCAAATTTAATTTCTTCTTCAAATTTTCTAATCCAAATAAGTTGAATGGTTTTACAAAAACTCCTAAAGCAAAATCTTGATATTTGAAATCTGCGTTATCTAATAATAACATATTTAACTGATATTTAAATCTTAAATTTTCCGCAGTTTCAGTAGATAAATCAAAATAAGTAAAAGAACCCCTATAAAGTTTAGTTTTATAAAATACTTTAATTATTCTATTTTCAGCAAAAAAGAAATCTCTTAAATAAGTTAATTCTCTATAAGCTCTAGTTCCTCCAGCATAACCTGTTATATACATAATAGTAAATTTAGGATACCATACTTGTAAAACTGGGCCCGAAACAGTATTGACTTCTTGAGTAACTGCAGTAGTATTTAATCGGATAGAAGTTGGATTAACTAAAAATCTTACTCCCTCAATTATTACTGGAAAAAAACTTGCCATAGATTACCCTCCTACCTTACTCGCCTCCTCAGCTTTTCCCCACAAGTATCCGCCTACCATTGTTCCTACTGCTAAACCCCCTTTTATCAATGAAACTGTTTTACCCGCAGGAAATAATCCAGATAGTAATTGTATACCCACTAAACCAGGTAAAGCTGCAGTTACCTCACCTAATGCGGGTGCAACTATTGTCTGCATTATATTAGCAATTTGTTTAAGAGGTTCTACTTGTGATTCTAAAACATCAACACCTTTTTTAGAGCTCTTAATTAATTCATCCATTCCCGATTCCTTTAAATCCTTTATTCTTTGACTTATTTCATCAACAGCACCCTTTCTTAATGCTTTCTCAAATTCAACTGCTTGTTGAGCAGTTAAGTTTACCCCAAATGTGCTTGCAAGTTGTTGAACCGCTACTTGACTTATATAGTCTCCATATGCTCCTCCAGTTGGAAGTTGGGGTAAAATTCTTTGAAAGGCAACCACAAATTCTTTAGCAATTTCCCCTCCTGTTTGAGCCACTCCAGTAGTAGGAAGTGCTCCGGTAGCTAAATATGTTAAAGCTCCATAGCTTGTCATAGATATATTAGATAAACCTTCACTTAATTTTCTAAATAAATCTTGAGTCTGAGTAGCAGTTAAATTAAATTGACTCGCAACCATATCAGTTATTGCCATAGTATATTCTAGTTCCCGATTACTTTGTGAAACATCCTTAAATTTTGTTGCTGCTCTAGTTAAAGTCGAAATCATTTCAAGTTGGTTTAAGTTATATTCTCTAGAAAGTTTAGAAACTTCACTATATAAAGTCATTTGTTTCCCAAGTGTGTCATTAAAGTTTTCATAAAAAGCTGTTGATGTTCCTCTTAAATTTGTTAATCCAGAGGCAATTTGAACTATCGTTCTATTAGCTTCATCACCACTTAAGGTATAATAAGCAAGAGCCTCTCTAAAATGAACTAAATTTTTCTCAGCTTCCTTTCCTGAGGCTGAAACTCCTTCAAGTAATAAGGGAGCTTTTTTTGCAATCTCAAGCATCCACTCACCATATTTAGCTACATCAGCATAATATAAATGTTCTGGGGGAACAGCTAATTCTTTTCCTGCTCCTGTTCTAATTAAAGCTTCAATAGATGTCCCAAATTTATTTATTTGATAGGTTATATTTATTATTGAATTAAAAAGATCACCAAAATCTCTTGCTAAACTTTCTGGAATTGATTTTATTTTTTCTTTCCAAGTACTAGTTCCTTCATCTAATTTATCTAATAATTCCCTAATTTTTTTATCAACATTCAATTCATCAATTCGATTAGTTAAAGCTTTAAAAGTATCTCCCAATCCACTAATATTAATATTATTTGCAGCACTAAAATCTCTTAAATTTTTTTGAAATTCACCAAGATGTTTACCTACTTCAGAATACTTATTTGAATAGCTTTCAACAGCTTCAGTAAACTTTTTAACTAAAGCAATTTGATCTTCTGTAGCTGTTTTATGGGTTTCACTTAACCTTTTAAAAATAGCTTCAGCTGCACTAGATATTTCTTCAAATTTTTTAAATAAATCTTCTTCTTTCATAATTTTTAATCTACCCTATCTATCAAAGTATCAACCTCCCCATTCTCCTTTAACAATTGTTGTAACTCTTCATCACTCTTATCTGGATAATATTGCTTTAATTCTTCCAATAATAAGGAATCATCCGCTTTAGTAATTGTTGTTTCTGTATTAAGTAATTCAGGACGAATAACTTTCATTAAAGTATCCAAAATATGATACTTTTCTTTTTCATCTTGATAGATGTGATGAAGTAACCAAAGTCGCTCTAAATCATCTAATTTTCGAATTTCCGAAAGAGGTTTTTTGAAAAACTTACACAATAAATAATCGTCCCGGAAAGGTAAATCGTTATCTATTTTTTTTTTAACTCATCAATTATTTTAGTTTTTTCATTCTCTATATCTGCAACTATTTTAAGTAAATCTAATACATCTTCTGGAGATAAATCTCTCAAATACTTTTCAGCTTCCGAGCTATTAATAGGTTGTCCATTTATTTTCTTTAAATGATACACTAAACTTATTAGGTTTTGCTTCATTGCTTTAATATTTGCATCTCCATCCTCTTTACTCAATTTCTCATACATAGTGGATATATCAAGTATATCACCATAAGTCAATGAGGTGAGGGTTAGTGTATCTTCTCCTAATTTCACATCTTTTACTATTTGCTTTATCATTTCTCCTCCTATCTAATTATTCTTACTTATACTGTAAAATATCTCCTTTTTGCGTATCCTACATCTACAGTCTGAATTATATGTATGTTTCCTGTTACAGAATAAGATTTTGGATTTGTAGTAAACCAACAACCTAAATAAAGAGTAACTGCCTGAGGAGTTTTTACTACATTTCCATTAGCATCTTTAGTAACATTATATTCAACCTTAGCTATTGTGAAAGGTTTAGTTTGATTTATTAAATCAGCATCCACATTAGCGATAGCTTTTATAGCATCTCCACTATAAAGAACTATTCTTTCTATCCTTAAAGTTCTATCTACAAGTTGAGGTATTCTTTCAACTATCTCACCTGCAGAATCAGCATCAACTTCATATCGAGCTGGAGCAGTACGACTATTAACTTCCTCTAATTTAGTTATAGCTCCTATAGGTGTAGCACTCCCATATTTACCTGAAGCTATATTACCCGCTATACTAGAAAGATTTTGAGTTAAATCTAAATCATCCTTAATTGAATATATTTTTATTGAAGTAGCTAGTCTAGCATTAGTTAATGGTAAATCTGCCATAAAAACCTCCTATTTAAATCGTAAACCTAATATAAATATATTTGAGAGTAAATATAGGTTTAATCTCAAATGAAACATCTACTTGGGTGGGTTCTTGATCATTTTTCTTCACTACTAAATTGTTGTAACTATTTATAATTCCATTAGATATTAAACCATCTAAGAAATTAGTAATGAAAGCATAAATTAAAAGAATTATTTCATCTGTTAAAGGTTTACCAATAAATGCACCCTCAGTTATATTCATTACTCTAGTCATTACATAATCAATTATATCTACTATTTCTCCACTTGAATGTAAACCATTTTGAGAGGTAGTTAACCAATCTCTTACTCGCATAACATTAATATTTGGAACTTTTTCTATAATTGTTACTCCAGCTCCGGCCACCATATTCTTTTCTGTTCTTGTCCAAGTATCATTTATATCTATAAAACTTACTAATTGAGCCCTTAAAAGAGGTTGTGAAGGCAAAAGAGCAGCACATCTCTTTGCGGCAAGTTCACACGCTATAAAAGAACTTGGAAGAATTATATCTATTCCCCCTTCTGTTCTTTTTCCTATAAATGGATATACTAAAGTTATTCTCATATCATTTATCGATTGAGCTAATGATATAATACTTTCTTTATCCATTTCTGGCAAACCAAACATTGCTTTTCTAGGTTTCCTTTCAGTTAAAGAACTCATAAAGTCCACATGACTTTTTAAATCTGTCAATATGTTTTTATCATTAGTAAGTGGAACAATATAAGAACAATCATAATTTTTAAGTTTCTCTAAAGCTTCTTTAATTCCCACATAATCATTTAAACTAGGATTTAGAGGAACACAAAGAAGAGCTGAAACATTATTCTCAAATGCAATTTTTGCTCCAAGGCTTAAAGAAGTACTTAAAGGATTATCAGTATCTATTTCTCCATATTCATCTACTATTTGAGAATAAGCAAAGAAATATTTTGGTTGATAATCATCTGGATAAATTTTCTTTCTAGGATAACTTACATAGAAAGTATTATCTACTTTTGGTTCCTTTGATCCCCACTCTATTTGTTTATTCCACCATTTCAAAAAAGATAATCCATCTGAATCTCCTACACTTAATACTTCAATTGAAGTTGATACAAAATAGTTAAAAGTATGAAAATCTTTAACAACTATTTGAATTTGGGCTATTCCTTCAATAGTAACTGAACTAGCTATAGCAACACTTCCTAAACTAAAATTTAAAGCACTAATTACATCATCTATTCCATTTATAGGCTGCCCAAAAAGAATTGTTATTGGACTAGCTCCATTTATACTAAAAGTTAAACTTTTTCCTTCTAATGAACTCCAATTAAAGGTTGAATCTACATTTGTAATCAAAGTAGCTTTAATTGGAGAACCATTCAAACTCCAATCTATTTTATTATTGTCTTTAACGACAAAATCCATTCCTACTTTATAAATGTTACTAAATTGATCATTTATAGTAGTAATAAATGAAGCATCTGTGGTAGTATAAGATAAGTTATCTATTGGACCATCTACTTTTACAATTTCTTCTTTCTCTATTTTTGTATCTGCTCCTCTACCAATTAATGCAAGTACATTTATAAATAAACCAGAAGGAAGAGTAGTAGTTGGAGAATATTCTACATATACTCCAGGTTCAACACCCAACTGTTTTAAATTTGGCATAATTAACCTCCTATTTTATAATCAAAATTTATTTTTGTTAATAAATCATACTTTACTTCATCAGTATACTCAGTAAAGAATTTCATTCTCATTTTACTTGAATACCACCATCTATCATTTATATATGTTTGACTCGAAGGATCAAATGAAGAAGAAATAATAGCAATTCCATACTTCTCTAATTCTTCAGTAAACTTTTTAGAAAAATCATAAACTACATCCACAAGTTTATCTCTATCTATGGTACTTAAAGATAAAATTTCTATATTCACATCCCCAGTAATCAAAGCTCCCATAACATCAGTAGTTTCATTTTCTCTATAAAAAAAGTCTGAATTCTGAACGAATCTAATCTCATTAGAAGGAACTGTATTTACAATTATAGCAGGAACCATAAAAGGTTCTAATGGAGTAACATCAAAAATAATCAATTTAGTTTTCTCATAATCAGGCATTCCTTCATCTTTTTCTACATACGTATAAGTAGGATGCTTTTTAAAGATATCCCTAAGATGTAAAATAAAAGCATTTCTAATCCTAGTAACTACCTGAGAACTATCTAAGCCACTCATATTTAAAATCAATATTTACAAATTGGACTTTACCTCCGGATGATCTTTTAAAAACTCATCTAGTTTACTAATCTTTTTTAAAAATTCCATATACGCTTCAACATATCCCTTATCAATCCTAATAATTGAATCCTCACCTTTTTTAAATCGATCATGTAATATCTCTGTTGCATAATCATATATAATAGCTACATCATCGGCTTGGGCTATTGCATCTTCTCCTTTTGGCCAAGGTTCCTTTATAACATCAAATGCATAAAAATAAGAATACTTTGCATTTTGCATAATAATATCTTCCCACTCGTCTTTAATTTTCCCTTCAACTATTTCGGAAGCATATGCATAAGTTAAATAAGGATCTCTAACTACTGGGATTAATATTTCAGCTAATTCTTTATTTTTATCATCAAGTACCTTTTCCAATACTTCTTTGGCTTTTTCTGGATCTTTTAATAAATCAGTTATATTCATATTCTATCTTTTTACTTCTGGATGATCTTTTAGGAATTCATCTAATTTGTTTATGTTTTTAAGAAACTCAACATAAGGTTCTAACCAAATTGAATTTATTATTGCTTTTTCTCCTTTTGGAAATCTATTATGTAACACTACTTTAGCATAATGATAAGCATAATAATTCTCTTTACTAATAACATCTTCTCCTTTAGGAAAAGGTCCTTGTAAAACATTTTCAGCATAAAGATAAGAATATTCTGAATCTTTAGCAATGGTATCCTCACCTTTAGGAAATGGACCCTTTAAAACCTCTGCAGCATAAGAATAAGAATAAAAAGCATTTTGAGCAATAGCATCTTCTCCTTTTGGAAAGGGACCATGTAAGACATTTTTAACATAATAGTAAGAAGTAAAAGGCTTTTGAGAAATAGCATCCTCTCCTTTTGGAAAAGGACCTTTTAAAATATAGTTAGCATAATCGTAAGAAGCATAAGAATCTTGAGCAATAATATCTTCCCATTCGTCTTTAACTTTTCTTTTAGCTATTCGATCTGCATATCTATAAATTAAATAAGGATCTTTAACTATTGGAATTAACATTTCAGCTAATTCTTTATTTTGGGTTCTAATAGCCAAATCTAAAACCTCTTTTGCTTTTTCTGGATCTTTTAATAAATCAGATATATTCATAATTTAACCTCTGGGTGATCTTTTAAGAATTCGTCTAGTTTACCAATTTCTTTAAGAAAACCTATATAAGAATCAATATATTTTTTATACTTAATTATAGCTCCTTCTCCTTTAATAAATCTATCATTAAGAATAAATTTGGCATACTCATAAGAATGATAATCATCTTTAGATATAGTATCTTCTCCCTTTAGGAATGGACCCTTTATAACTTCACAAGCATAAAAAAAGGAATAAAAAGGATCAGTTGCAATTGCATTTTCTCCTTTTGGAAATGGTTCATGTAAAACATTTAGGGCATATCTATAAGAATATTCTGCATCGGTGGCTATAGCATTTTCTCCTTTTGGAAAAGGACCATTTAAGACTTCATAAGCATAATGATACGAATATCTAGGATTGGTAGCAATTATGTCTTCCCATTCATCTTTAATCTTTCCTCCAACTATATCTCTAGCATATCTATAAATTAAATAAAGATTTTTAACTATTGGGATTAATATCTCAGCTAATTCTTTATTTTGGGTTCTAATGGCATTATCTAAAGCCTCTTTTGCTTTTTCGGGATCTTTTAACAAATCTTCTATATTCATACTTTATCTTTTACTTCTGGATGATCTTTTAAGAATTCGTCTAGTTTACCAATATTTTTAAGAAATTCTACATATTCTTTAAACAAATAATTATCTTTGACAATCTCTTTTTCTCCTTTAATGAATCTATTTTTTAAAAAATATTTTGCATACTTGTAAGAATATTCTGGATTTTTAGCAATAGCATCTTCTCCTTTTGGAAAAGGACTCCTTAAAACATCTCTAACATAATAATAGGAATATTTCGGATCTTTAGCAATAGCATCCTCTCCTTTTGGAAAAGGTTTTTCTAAAACAAATTCTGCATATGAATAAGAGTTTTTAGCATCTTGTGCAATAATATCTTCCCATTCATCTTTAATTTTTCCCTTAACCATTTCTATTGCATATACACAAGTAAGATAAGGATCTTTGGCTATTGGAATTAATATCTCAACTAATTCTTTATTTTGGGTTCTAATAGCCAAATTTAAAATCTCTTTTGCTTTTTCTGGATCTTTTAATAAATCAGATATATTCATAATATAAATCAATTTGGACAATTTTAGATTAATTGAACAATTTTGTTAATACATTCGTCTACATTATTCTCTATCTCTTTCTCGTAAAATCGTAATACTCTATATCCTAAGTGGGTGAGTTTGTGGGTGATTTTGGGGTCCCTGTTGCGTTGTTCTATAATCCAGTGGGGGAGTTTTTTGTCTTTGAATACTTCAAGGTTTCCATGAAAAAAATCTCCATCGCAATAAATTAGTATCCCTTTACTTTGATTGGTGTGGTCTTCTATAAAAAAATCTGGGTAAGCGCAAAATCTACCATCTCGTATCTCTTTCTGTTGTTCGAAAGGTATCCCTCTTTTTTCGAGTGCCTCTTTCATCTTGAGTTCGATGGAGGTGTTGGAGGTTTTTTGATTTTTTTCGTGATAAATTAAATAACATCTTACTGAGCAAAATCTTCTATTTTCATCTATTTCATTTTGACTTACCCTAAACTTTTTACCACAATTTGGACATTCTAATGTAAATTTTTTAACTATATCTTTACCTATTCTTTTTCTACTATTATGATTGTTTGCACATTTCACTGAACAAAATTCGAAAGGTTTGCTTGGAATAACTTCAAACGTTTTTCCACATTCTTTACAAATTCGAGTTTCTCTTTTTCTAAGAGGATTATTTTCACTTTTATAATAGATTGTTCTACATTTTTCACTACAAAACTTTCTATCTTCTGAAGGAATTGTCTCAAACTCTTTTCCACATATGGAACATTTCTTTTTTATTCTATTAAAAGAAGGATGATTTTCTCCTTTCAAATTTTCAGAAAACCATTTTCTATAGCAATCTAGGGAACAAAATTGTTGTGGTGAATTATGAGGTACCATAAACTCTTTTCCACATCTTTTACATTTTCGTATTTCTAAATTAAGTTGCTTTTGTCGCCATTCCTCATAACATTTACGAGAACAAAATTTTTTTCCTTCTTCCATTTCAATAGGTCGAGCACTAAATTCTTTCCCACAATGTTCGCATTTTAATATAATTTTCTCTTTCCAAACAGGGTTATTTTTTCCTTTAAAGTGATTCTTTTCAAATTCCATAATACATTCATTACTACAAAATCGTTTATGTTCACCTATAGGTGAACTAAATTCTTTTCCACACCATTCACATTTTTTTGTTACAATACTTTTGGATTTACGATCTTTGATAACGCATTCAAAAGAACAATACTTTTTAGAAGGGTAATCGGCTTTAAATTCTTTTCCACATACAATGCATTTCTTTATCATATGATTATATTACACAAAAGAAAAGAATTTTTTTACCCTTATAGAATTGTAAATAAACGTCAAAATATTACTGATTTGGGAGTGATATAAATTAGGGGCTATTCCACTGGAACGCGCTTCCTAAACTTATCTTTAAAAATTGACTTAGTTGAGATTGATAGCGGGGCGTTCCTATCCCCCTTGGTCCAATCTTCACAAATTCAGTCTTCTTATAGTTCCCCACCATCCTCAAATACACCACTGCCATATTCTGAATTGCAGTACCCACCTTGGCAGTTTGGTCAACATTAACTGATAACCCTTGATCACTAAAAGTGAAATCTTGGAGTGAGGCTCTCATCTGATGAAACAGAAGAGAATAGAAACTTACTCCAAATTTTAATAATGCCCACACATCAGGATTAGTAACTCTTACATTATTATTTTCTTCTATTAATAAACTATTTAACGAAACACCAGTTAAAGGAGGCATTAAATTGATATCTGCCAGAACCAGTTCAACAAATTGAATTAATTGGGAAGGATTAGAATAAGAAGCCCAATTTTCGGGAAGAAGTGTATTAACTTCTTTTATAATAAACTCATCTTTAGTCATGCATTATTATTGATTAATTTTTCTAAAATCTCCAACTGACCACTTAACTTAATAAGTTCCGAAGCAACAATTTGTTTATTTTTCTCCAATTGGTTAAGTTGCTCATAAAGAGAATTATACTTAGTTTGTATTTCCTCTTTCATTTTAATTAACATTTCTTTATTATCTTCTCCATCATTTTTTATTTGATCATCTTTTATTTCCTCGTCTGGTCTCATATCTCCTCCTTTCAATTATTTTTCTAAAAAATAAACAATCAACCCAGTAATAATACTTCCTACTCCAGCAACCAGAATTGAATATATATCAATTTTAGTATTCAATTTACTAATTATTACAATTAAACTGTTCTCTTGATTCCCCTCTTCTCCCCACAAAAGAGTTTTTATACTAATTACTCCTTTTTCTATTTCGTTTAAACTTTTTTCCAATAAACTAACCTTAGTTTGTAATCCATCACTTCCATTTCCTTGAATTATCTTTTCTAGTTTATTTACCTTCTCTTCAAGCAATTCAATTCGGTAATTTTCCATAATTACACCAAACTTCCTTCCAATATTTTTATATATAAATCATTATTTACATTTAGAAGGACACGTGGAAATCTTAAAGGTTGAAATCTATATAAAGCTTTTTCTGCATAGTCTGTAAAACCTTCTATCATCCCCTTTCTAGATGAACCCCCATTCATTAACCAAATCTCTTTTTCTTTAAAAGTTCTTGTTTCTGGACAAGCTATATATTTACCTATTGGTTTACATAAAGGTTGATGAGAATGACCTCTAACAAAAATATCTACATTACTCCAAATTTCAGACATATTTATAAATCGATTTACATCATTTCCACCTGTAACAGCTCCACCTTTTCCATGATGAGCATGAATAGTTAAATAATTTTCTTTTTTATTTTTCTTGAATATAATAAATATTAAAGCTTGGCCATTACCCAAATAAGGCATTTTTAAAAAATTGGCTAAAATTTCAGTAGAAGTTTTTCCTGTAGAAAATTCTCTATAATGATCTCCATCCAAAAGACCCAACCCTTTTACTTTTTTAAAAAAGTTTAATTTTGGTAATGTTTCGTCTTCTATTATCCTCATCTTTTCTAAATCTTCAGCTATGTAGGCCTCTCGTCGATCAATAAAGATTTCTCTTCTTTTTAATCGAGTAGATGGTCTATCATCATCTATTACATCTCCATTCAATATTACCAAAGGTTGAATGTTTTTTTCTATGTCTCTATCAATACATTTTTCTATCCTTTCTAAGGGTTCTTTTGTAAAAGAAATACTTCCAATATGCAAATCTGAAATATTATATAGGCTAAATAATTGGTTTTTCTTTACTATTCTAAATTCATGTTTAACTATGATCATCTATTCCTCCTCCAGTCAAATCAAGGTTTTTTTATTAACTTTTTCCTACAGTTTCCTTCAAATAGTTGTAAAGTTCTTCTTCAGATATCTCCTTTTCCAAATATTGAGTCACTTTCTTTCTTATTTCTTTAAATAATTCTGGTTTAGTTTTTATCAATTTCATTAACTTCATTTCATCTAAAAATTCTTCATTTATCAATCTTTCAAACATATCCTTTTCAACATCAATAATTTGAATACTAATATCTTCATCTTTGTTTGCTTTTTTAGTTAATAAAGTAAGTATAACAGATTTCATATGCTTGAACATTTGTATTTGTTTCAAATGTTTTTCAGCATCAGCCTTTGTTTTGTGAGATGAAATAATTTTTCCTGTATCATGAGATACAACAACCCATTCAGCTAAATCACCTTTTGAATCTTTATGACCTGGAATATGTTTTATGTAACTTTTTAATTCTATCATTCTTTACCTCCTATAGATTATATCCAAAAGGGGAGACAATATTTTGAATTGTCTCCCCATCAATATTTTTTTATTTTTTCTCTATAACATCATCCATTGCTTTAGTTACAGCTTCATAGTATCTTTTGAATTTATCTCCTAACGAAATAGTAAGTGCTCCATAAAGTGCTGTAACTATTTCATTAGCTATCCCAAGATAACTTGCAGGAACAACTCCTAAGTAAATAACTACTTTTATAGCTATAATTAAGATAAGAGTAATAACACTTTTCCATCCCGTCATTTTGGAGAAAAGTTTACCTATTATTCCTCCTATCTTTGCTTTTAATAACATATTCAGTATCCAACCTTCTACTTTACCAAACATAATACCTCCTATTTAACCTCAACTTCTACACCCAAAATTTTTGCTATATCTTTCAAAAATTTTTCTGAATGCTCTTTATTTCCCTTTACAAAATGGTCTTCTCTGAAACAACTTTCAATTATCTCTATATATTCATTTCCGTTAAAAGAATAAACATTTATTGTAAAAGGAATCCTTGCCTTTAAATATACATCTTTAAGATATTCCTCATTTATTTTATTCTCATCTATCATATCTACCATAATGGTTTCCAGCTTTCTATTCCAACAACATTTTCAGTTGAAACATATACTTTATGTTCTGTATAATTATAAACAAAGCAACCTTCATCAAAGCCCGTTGTGGGTAGATTTTCAACACTTCCAACTAAACACATTTGTTTAGTAGCAGAAGTGCTATCTTGGACATAGAACGGAGAAGTGCTATTAGTTCCACCTGTAGTATTAAAATAAACCCAAGATGTATCTCCATAACTATTATCAATAACTATTTGCCCTGTTATTAAATTACCAATATTTAAATTTCCTGTAGGATTTCCTACCCTGTGATTATCTACTGAAATATTTTGTCCAATAACAATATTATTATGTCCATTTGCTTGAGAATTATGTCCTATTACTATATTATCATAGCCACTAGAAACATTTTGAACACCTATTGCTATATTACCAGAGGGATTATATCCTCTTGGTGGGGGTGCTAAAGCTACATTTGTCTCTGTTGTTGTCAGGGTATAATCACCAATTGATATTCCCGAAATATCATCAGAATAAGATTTGCCTAATTGTAGTTTAGAATATTGATAATTAGTATCTATTCCAATGTCAGCACCATAAAATGTTATCCAATTTACATTATTTATCCAATTGTTATTCATATCAAGCGTAGTCGTAGCAATATGATTTCCAAGATTATCTCCAGACCCCCCACCGAAAGGAACACGATTTTTATAAAGAGTGCCTGTAAAATTTATGTCTCCATTAACATCTAGCATATAGGAAGGGCTTACACCAAGCCCAACCTTCATACTTGTAGGAGTAATAAGTTTTGAAAAATTACTGATATTCAATATATTACTTCCATTTCCTGATAAATAAGCATTATTTTGATGCATCAATAACCATGATTGAATAGAAGTCGTATCTCCTTCTATAGTTAGTTGTTTAACATTACTTATATCATTTCCATTCATATTCAACGTTGTTGTCGCAATATGATTACCAAGATTGTCTCCACCACTTGCTATTCCAGTTAGATGAGAACCATCCCCATAATATGTTGCATTCTGAATTAAATAACCAGCCATATCTAAATTGCCACTCATTGTATCGCCTGATTTGTTTAATTTTATATTCCCAAGCGTTGTTGTATCTTGTGCTACTGCATCAAATTGTTGCGTTATTGTGGAAAAGTCAATTAAACTATTTGGTATTATTCCTATTAGCTTGTTTGAAGATATACCCAATATTTTATCATCGCCCCATTGCCCATTTATCGCATTTGTTGTTAAATATACATCCACATCTTTTACTTCGCCATCTACTATTTTCGCGCTCGTTATTGTGTTGTCAGCAATACCACTTGCTTGAACCCCAGTTAAATTAGAGCCATCACCATAAAAAACAGCATTAAGTATTGATTTACCTAGCATATCCAATGTTCCATTTATATATGTATTTGTCGTAATATATATGCCTGTGTAATCAGTTCTGAGTTCATCTACATATGTAGCATTTTTGTATGGAGAAGTAGAAACTACTATGTTTCTAAATCCCGAATATCCTAAGCTTAATGCGCTTAAAAATATTCCTATTGCTAATATTAACTTTTTCATTTTTTTCCTCCTGTTTATCCTTTAAATTCTTCTAGCCTAATACCTGTATAACCTTTCCTTATCGCAGAAACTATCCAATTAAATTCGACGTCATTACCTTGTATAGATTTAACTACAAAATAATTGGTTCCTTTTTCTGAAATATACAAAGAAGCAGGGCCATAAGGAGTAACATGTATATAAAGTTCGCCTTCTATTGTCTCTAAAAATATTGGGTCTAAGTCTATTCGTTTCTCTCCATTTACTAAAGTATCTTTTCCTTCATCATAAAGTCTAACTGTAGCTGCTTCCATACAAGAAGTCAATCTTGCGCCATAATCTTGAGTTTTTACAATTGCATGTTTATCCGCTGCATAAAAAGATCCCCATACTGTAAGATTCCCATTTACTGTAGCACCAGAAAAAAGCGCATTTAATCCAGTAACATCCCCGTTTGTACTAATAAAACTTCTTACTGAAAGACTTCCACCTATTGAAACACTTCCAGAAAAATTCGCACCTTCCCCAGTGACACTCCCGCTCACATTGATAGAAGAACCTATCATTATTGATGTAGGACCACTAATCCCCCCATTTGCTTTTATCGACCCATCAGCGACAAGTTCTGCCCCATTATTAATATGAAGAGCATTAGTAACATTTATAAATGAAGCTTGTAGCCCATTAACAGAACCATTAGGTGTCTGTATTGGTTCATAGGTAACATCTGGAATACCTCCTAAAGTTCCATTATTATTATATTGCAATTGCTTATCATTTCCACCTGGAGTAGTTGTGAAAGGATTCCCATTTACTAAATATTGCCCTGTAATGTTTATATTACCATTAATATTCGTATTTCCTATAATGCTTGTATTTCCCGTTAATGTACCACTATTTTGAAAAAAACTTAATTCAGATATACCAGTAATATTAAATCCATTCATATTTAAATTTTGAGTAATATTTTCACCAATTTCATTTATATCTATTTGGTTTATTTTTACAACTTTACTTAATCCACTCATATTAATTTCCTCCAAGATCGATTAAAATTGTTCCTGTCCATGCATAGAAATGTTTGGTATCCATCGCAAAATATATAGTACTAACTTTATTTTGGTTATTTATTATATCAGAATAAAAAGTTGATACTATAATTCCATTATCTCCAGATATGTTATATGGTGTCTGTAAATTTGGGTCTCCTCCAAGATCTATTAACATTGAACCTGTCCAACCATAAAAATGCCCCGTGTCTCTCGCAAAACAAATGGTTCCCGGATTTTTAGAGTTTAAATTAGAGTAATCATCTATAATAATATCAGATCCTTGCCCATCATTCAAATTATAAGAATTTCCATCCCCCCCAAAATCTATTAGTTGTGTTCCTGTCCAACCATAAAAATGCCCGTTATCTTTTGCAAAATACATAGTACCCGCAGATTTACTCAAACCTACTATAGTATCGTAAGAATAAATATTAACATAACTCCCAAAATTACCTTTAATTTCCAATATCGTTTTATCGGGGTTAAATTCTATAATATGATCAGTTATGGCCATCCCCAATATTTGAACTTGATTCCCCGTTGAAGAAGGAATAGTCTGAGTAATTTGGCCAGCAGTGGTATCCAAGTAGATTTCTTTACCTATAACATAAGTTTTTGAATCATCCCTCCAATATCCTAATTTTAATGCCTTGCCAGAACTATTAGCTGGTATATTTTCAATTACTAAAATAATAGCCGGAACTCCAGTAAAATCTGTTGCATTTGCCTTATAAAATTTACCATCAGAACCACATCTACATACATCTCCTTGTAATAAACTTTCTCCTGCAGTTATAGTTATAACTGTTCCTGTAGCACTTAAATTATTAGAAGGTAATTCTTCTTTAATATATCCTGTAGTTCTTATACTTCCAATAACATCAAGTTTTTCAATTGGAGATGTTGTCCCAATGCCAACATTACCAGCATTATCAATAAAAACCCTATCAGTATTATTTGTCCTTAAACTTAATGCATAATTATCCTTTGTGCCAATAAATGCATTTGCTCCAGCTGATATGCCTATATTTCCTACAACATGTAATTTTTCAGATGGAACTTGAGTCCCGATACCGACACCCAAAGAACCCCATACTCCTGATCCGGGAAAAAATACTGCACCATTCGGATATAAAAATAAACCTCCTGATGAATAGTTGTATTGAATAATATCATACTGTAATCCACTACTTACTAGTTTAGCCCTAATAGTAAATGCATAATTTCCATATACAGAACTATTAAACATTATAGTATTTGCATCACCATATGCTAAAATAGTGGAGTTAGCAACTTTTATATTTCCGTTTACCTCAAGTTTTTCAGAAGGTGTTGTCGTCCCAATCCCAATGTTTGTTCCATCATTATATAAATTACTATCCGCTAACCAATTCGTTCCGTCATTTCTTAAGGTTTGCCCTAATGTTCCTGAAGGGAGGGAACTACTATGAGCATCTACATAATTTTTGGTTGCAGCATCATAGATATTTATAGGATCTGCTAAATTAACTATTTTTTTATTATTCAAATTCAAATCAGCATCAATAGTTAATTTACTTGTAACAACTGCACCATCTTTTATATCTACAGATTCAATAGTTAAATCTTTAATCAATTGAGAATCAATTTTAGTATTAGGCATTTATTCCCTCCCCACATCCAAACAATCAATTAACTGCTCTTTCTATAAATGAATTGAATAATACTACTATTTGAAGGAGCTTCTACAAAAGTTATAGTAGAACCTGAAATAGAATAATCTTCTGGAGCAGAATATAACAAACCACTTACATATACCTTAACAGAAGCATCCGATATAGGAGTATTAGATAAATCATATTGAGTTGTTGATCCATCACCATAAGCTTTTTCTCTAATCTCAATTCCCACATCTACTTTATTACTTCCTATATATAATGAACCACTAATTTTAGCATCTCCATTTACATCAAGCATTACTGTTGGAGATGTTTTTCCAATTCCTAAAAATCCATTTGAATCATATTGAGGTATTTTACTTGCTGTATAACCTACATCAACTTGTATAATACTTCCATTGCTTCCTATTAATCCATTTCCTACTATATTTCCAAGTTTAGATGCAATAATAGCATTATTTTGAATTTTAGAGGTAGATACTGCATCATCTTTCAAATACAAATAACCATTAGTATCCACTCCTAAAGTCACATCATCATAATTAACCTTTAACTGACCATCAGTTAACTGAGATGTTAATGCTAAACCACTACTTGTTGCAAGATCAATTCCAACTTCATCAGTTGGCAATTCTTTTATACCTGCACCAAATTTTACATTTAAAATATTTCCAACTTTTTCTAAACCTGCTCCTGCATCAACCATTCCTGTACCCGTAAATTGAACCCATTTAAAAGTACTAACATTTTCTGAATTATATACCCATCCTTGATCATTAGTCGTTTCAAATAATGCATAATCTGCTTGCGGAATCACAAAAGTCCAACCCGAAGTTGTATATTGAGCAATATTATTTACATGAGTTCCATTATTTATTAAATATCTATCTCCTACATTTGGATTTGAAGGTAAATTTACTTCATCTATTATAGATATAACAGGTTCTTGCCAACTTAATCCACTAAGTCGACTATCAACATAATTTTTTGTAGCAGCATCATTAGCATTAACTGGAGAAGCTACATTTTTAATATAATGACTTCCCAAATCTAAATCTCCAGTCATTATTCCACCTGCAAGAGGTAGTTTAGAATCTAGTTGAGACTGTATAGATGATGTAACTCCACTTACATATCCTAATTCAGTTGAAGTAACATTTGAAACATCTATTACACCATTTACATTTGATATCAATGCTTTACTAACACTTAAACTAGCTAATTTTGATAAAGTAATTGCAGCATTACTAGCAACATTAATATCATTTATTGTTCCACTCCTAAGTTTTCCTAAACTATCAAAATCAGCTTCACTAGTATTTAATTTTGATATACTTATATTAGCCGAAGAACTAATTTTCGAATCAGTTAATTCTCCATCTTTTATTTTTCCATTAACAATAGTAAGATCTTGTATTTGAGATCCACCATGTATTTTTGTTACCGCCATATAACCTCCTATTAATTTATGACACTAAATAGTCTACACTTAATATCATCTTATCAAAAACTAAAGTTTCAGGTACTAATTCAATAACTCTCCCATTCACATTATAGTCTATTCCTTTAACTAAATGAACTCCATTCAAAGATACTTTTTCTGAATCAACTAAAATATCATAAGGTAAAACAACCTGATGTTGTCCATCCAATAAACTAAAAATACTTTTTTCAAAAATAACATCTAAATATCTTGAACTTAATCTATTATAATACTCCAAAACTAAATTATCTCCTACATTCAATTCAACACAATTCATTAAATCTAATCTATTAAAATCTGTAATTACATACTCATTACTGTAACCATATAACAATCTTAATCCATTCAAATATAAACTTTCAGATTTTTGTAAAACTTCATTACTTAAATTAAAACTTCTTTGGCTTAATGGATCAGTTATTACAAAAGTTTCAATAATTTTATAAGGAACTCCCCAAACATTCAACTTAATCCACTCATATCCATCATCATAATATAAAACTTTTTGAACTCTATGATATACAACTCTTCCTTCATAACCCGCTGGAGGTAACTCATCAACATTCTCAATTCTTAATTCTTTCAATTGTTTTAATTTTAAATCTAAATCGTCATTAATGTTCAGTTTTTCTACCGTAATAGATTGATCACTAATATGTTCACTTGTAATAATTTTAGATGCAATCTTTTCAGCAGTAATTGCTCTATCTTTAATATCTTCCGTTTGAACATCTAAATTTTTAATTATTTCAGAAGTAGCTGACTCTATTTTTCCTTGTTGATCTAATCGTATTCGAGGCATAGATTTACTCCTATCTCAATTTTATGTAATCAACCATAATATCATCTCCCTCAATTGGTATAATAGATTGAAAAATAAATGATTGTAAATCAGGTCCTTCTATATAATCAATATCCAAAGTTTGCCTAACCCCATTTAAATATACACACAAAGATCCAGCTCTAAAAATAGATGTTGTTCTAAACGTGGTATTAACTCCATCCTTCACTCCAATCACTGGTTGATTAAATGTATAAGAAGCATCAACAGGATATTCTACAAAAGGAGTTTCATCCCAAGTTGTAAAAGTTTTATCACTTACAGCAAGAGCATCATCTAAACTACTTTCTTCATTATTAGAATTAATCTGAGTTATCTTGTAATAATAATTAATTTGATAATTAAATGGAACTTGATCTACATACTCTTTCTGGGATGATGGAACACTAGCAATTTTTTCAAATCCACCAGTGGATGAATTAGATCTGTATATGTTGAAAGAAACAATATCAGGATCAATGCTTTCCCACATCAAATAAAATCTGTTATACACCAATAAATTTAAAACTTTCAAATAAATGATAGGATTTGGTTGAGCCATGTTACCTCTTCTCAATTATCGTGTAAAGTTTGGTCGAAAATTTAATATCCTCTAATGTCACTTGTTTAAAATCAAATTTGATAAGTAAATGAATCAAATTAAGTAAATATGCAATAAAAGTAATTCCACTATAACTCAATTTTTTAGGTTTAAAAATTTGTCTAAACCAACCATTTTTGTATTTCATTAACTCATTAAATATTACTGTATAATCTTCTACATCCATATTCTTAAATCGTCGTATCATATTAATTTTACTTTCAATTTTTTTAAAAGAAACTTTTTTCAACACATCCTTATTAGGATACAAAACAGTGTCATCCCCTACAAATATACCTACCCTTGTATTATCAAATATAACTATGTCCCCTAAAAGCATCTTAATCTCCCAAAAACATACATACACTATAAAATAATTTAGAACCTTTTATTGTTTCTGGAGTAAAAGTTTTTGGATCATCATAAAGTTTTTTACCCATAGCTAAATACAATACATAAACTAATTCTGAACAAATCATCTTACTTCTATTATTTGGTACTAACCAACTAAATCTAATACCTAATTTTCTCAAAAGAAAATATAAACCTAAACCAAAAAGTTGCCATGTATCATAACTTTCATAAACTAACTCAGTAGCTTTTTGAGTTAATTTTTCTATTTCTGAATCTGTTAAAAATTCTACATATCTTCTTACCAATATTCTTTCACATTGATTTACTCTAGTTTTCAAAGAATTTAATTCAACTCCTGTTTCAGTTGATTCATAAATACATCCATTTCCCGCATATATAGCTGCATGACTCCATTCACTATCTGAAAACCACATTATTGCCTTTGAAATCCAACCTTCACCCTTAAATAATAAAACATCTCCTACTTTCAAATCAGATAAAAAAAGATCAAATTCATCCTTAGTGTAAGCATTAAAATCCATTTATAACCTCCAAAGATATAGGATAATTACCTTCAAAAGTTCTTAATAGTTTAGTTAAAGTAATTCGACTATTTGAAATAAAATTATCTTTTTTATCCCATTCACCCACTAATATACATCCTTCAGTATCTTTTGAAGTATTTCCGCTATGAATCCTAACTCCGTTAAAAGTATCTAATTCATTGCCATTTTCTTTTAATATATGAGGTAAATTAGTTTTAAATCTAGGTGAAAAATCCAAAAATATTTTATAATTTCCTGCTGGAATAGCAGTTTGACCATAAATTTTTTCGTTTCTAACTGTATCTTCTAAAGTATTACAAAAAAATTTATCATCAATATATAATTCACCTATACAACACTCATCATTATTTCTAATTCTTTTTATTGTTACTTTCATCAACTATCTCCAATCCACAAATGTCTTTTAAATATGAAAAAGCTTTTTCAACAGATTTTTTTCTTCCATACTCACATAAAAAAAGTCTATCTAATGAATCTTTAACTTCAAAAAGAAGTTCTCCATTAATTCTTACTTTTTTTATAAAATAATAAAAATCTGAAGGAAAACTATTCAAATCAAAATCTTTAAAATTAAATTTAATTCCAAAAATTTTACTTAAAATTTTTTCAAAGTCTTCTTTATTTTCAACTTTATTTTTTTTACCATACTTTATTATTAACAAATGTTTTCTTCTTTTTAAAAAAGTTTTCTTAACCTTAATCTCAATTACGTTGGATTTCACCTTACACCTCTTTTACAAAATAAGACTTCAAAAAATCTTCAACTAATTTACTTGTAGTATCTACATTAGATTCTAAAATTTCTTTTTTGAAATTTGCAAAATCTATTATTTCATATTTAATTTTTCTGTTCGGATAAATCTTAGAATAGCAATTAAGAGCTTCATTCTCATTCGAAAATCCTAATGCATATTTAATTTCTGAAAATTCACCCTTTTTATTAAAATGATAAATCTTTACTACAAAATCACTATCTTCTGAACCAACCAAAACATCCACTTCCATAAAATCATTTCCAACTGTATTAGGAATAAACCCATAATCACAAGGCATAATCAATTTATTATCCCCAACTACTCTAAATGATCCCCTAGGAAATTCTACATAATAAATAATATCTTTATATTTTCTAAAACCTGATAAAACTTTTTTTTCTCTTAAAAACTCTAATATATCTCCATAAATCGAAAAAATATCTTTTGAAGCATCTAAAACACATACTCTATTTTCTAATTTTTTAAAAATTTTATCGTATAAAGAATTCATTTTCTGTTGAAAGAAATAAAAATTTATTGTGGGATTTTGATGAAAAGATAAATCTTGACCCGATTCATAAAACTTTAAAGCATCATCAATATCTAAAAGATCTGACATACTCAACTTTTCGGATCGCTTAATTACTCTCGACATAGATATTACAGGATTAATCCTAAAATAAAAAATAAAATCAGGATCAGGTATATATCTATATAAATCTTCTACCCAACCATAATCTAATCCTCTTATAGTACCTCTAACTAATGCAGTATAATAATAACGATCAAAAATAGCCACTCCTCCTTTAGAAATAACAGGTAAAACATCTTTCCTAATTCGTTCATATAAATCTGCTGCTTCTAATAATGCCCAAGTTTGAGGTTTTAAATCTCTTTTATTTTTTAACTCTTTTACTATATCAGATATTTTTTCAGAAGAATTCCATTTAGATATAATTACTTCTTTTCCAATTTTTTCAAAAATTTTAGCCAATAAATTAACTTGAGTAGATTTACCACTCCCATCCAATCCTTCAAATACTAATATTAATCCTTTTGGAATAGGTTGATTTGAGAGTTCTAATTGGGATCTCTTTATAAATTTATGCAAAATTCCATCTATTCTTATCATCATTTCTCCTACACAATTATCTCTACATCAATATAAAATCTTCTGTAAGTTAAATCACTTCCTTTCTCATAAACAAGTTTCAAAAATACATAAGATGGAATTAAACCAGTTCCTATTCCTTCATACCAAGGGCCAGTCCAACCATCTCCACCTTCCAATAAAGTTTCTCCAAATTCTTTAATTTTAACTGGATCTGGTCCTAAAACACCTGCTTTAGCCCACACTTCAAAATGAACTTTATCTCCCATTTTTGCTTGAACAGGTCTTGGTCTTACTCGTCTCAATTCTACATCTTTATTATAAATATCTCCAAAATCTATTTCAATTGTTCCCGAACTTTGGGCATCAGGTATTTCAAGCAAATAAGGATGAAATTTACTATCCCCATCTACCGGACTTATTCCTATAGGTCTATTTGCATTTTCTTTATGATTTGCTTCAAAATCATTTAAATTATTTTGTTCTTGAACCCAATTAAAATTATCAAGTTTTGGGTCTTGCTTATAAATACAAGTATAATATTTTATTGGTCCGTCATACGCAAATAAGTAATACTGAGTTTCCTTTTCAATATACTGTATTCTTGCTTTCTTTTTAGTGACTATGTCTATAAATTGTGGGTAATCTAAAGTTATTACATCAAACATCCTATACCTCCACCCAGTTAAGAGTGACAAAACACGGAGTTCCATTAACAGTAGCATTCCCTACTATAAATAAATTTTCACCAGGATTTAAACCGTAATTTAAACTAAAATCTTCTTGCTTACTGCTTTCATTAGAATTTAACGCAATAACAAATAGTAAATTTCCTGTGGTAGTTGCTGTAGGAGCGGTATATAAAGTTGCTATTGAAGTTCCACCACTTATCGTGGATAATGGAGTTACGGATGTCCCTGAAAGTCCTGTAGCTCCTGATCTAATATAAAAGAAAACACCATTACTATTATCTTGATTCCTTGCTATATATATTTTTTTCATTAAAATCATTTTTCCTCTACCCACAGGATTTATTAGTGCCATAACATTTGTGTCATTACCGTTAATACTTACAGAATATCCATAGGAAAACATCTGCTTATTGAAGGCATAATATTGGTCTATTGTAGCACTTAAACTTGAGATGCCTCTATTACCTGTTATAGGTATTAAAATTGAATTTATAGGATTTCCGTTAACGTCAAAAAGACCCCTTACCCTTGTATCTAATTGAGTTTTAATATCATCTAATTTAGGTCCTAATGCTATCAAATGGGTATCTACACCTTGTAAAGTAGTTTCTGTTGCTCGGGTGGATAAAGAAACATCTATCTTATCTGTATTTGATTTTATTAAATCAAGATTTCCTCCCGTTTCTTTAGCCGCATTCGTAGGTAATACTGAACTTGTAACTTTAACATCATTAGTGTTCAAAAAGTTTAATAAATTTTTTATATCTGAAAGTAGAGAATTTAATCCTTGAATACTTTCCAAAGTAGCAGGGTTTATCTGGTTACTATTAATATCTTTAAGACCAATTATATTATCTACGGTAACTGATATTTGTTCCAAAGAATTTGCTAAATCCTGTATAGATAAATTAATCTTATCATTTAAAAAAGTCTGTAAAGTTATAATTTGTTGCTCTAATGTTGAAATATCTTTGTTATTTAAACCTTTTATTCCATTTAATAAATCTGTTAAGGCTAAATTTAATTTTGGAGTAATAGCATTTACTAATGTTTGTAAATTCCCGTCTTCCTTAACAGGATTAATTAAATTATTTTGACTATCCAATAATTGAGTCTGATTATTAACAGCAACATTAACATTAGTAATGGGTTGACTATTTTCATCAAAAATTTGAATAGGCATGAATTATCCTCCTAACCCATATCCACATAATCTTAATATACCTGTTCCAGAATCAACTTTACCTTCAATCCTAAAAGACATATAAGGATTACTTTCTGTAAAAATTACATAATTTCCACTACTTAATTTTTGATTATTTAAAACATTATAGAAATCTTCATCATTCACACTTAAAGATAAATTTAAGTAAATATCATTACTTCCCACATTTTTAAAATAAAATGTTTTGGATTTTACTAATTTTAAATCAATAGCTTTCAATACAACAAATCCAGTTGATGTAATATTGATTTCTTCTGTAGGCCAAATCCATTCCTTATAAGTTATACCCTCACTAATTAATTTATCTCTAATCTGAGAAACTTCATTTCCAATACTTCCTAAATTTCCATTAATTAGTTGTAATTCATTATTTAAACTTTCTGATTGAATATATAGTGCTTTTTTGGATTGATCTAATCCTACATTAGCTCTATCTCCAGTATCAGAATCTTTTAATTCTACTGCGCCAATTTGAATATCTGATGCATTTATACTAACATTACTTTCTAAAGTACCATCAGCTAAAACTTTTACGGGTATATATCGATCATTATATTTAGCATATAAAACTACTATGCCTCTAGCAGTTTGAGTATTTAAATCAAAAATTTCATCAGCCATTCTTTCCTCTATAATAAAATCAACAATTACAAATTAACTTAAATTTAAAAAAAAACTCGCTAACTACTTTTTTCATTTCGTTAGCGAGTCTATTTTTTTATGTGTTTTTTCAATAATTTATTTTTTACTATCCTCTTTATCAATATTCCCTTTTACTTCTTTATCCTCTTTTTTTTCCTCTTTCTCTATTATTATCCATCCTTTATCAATACATTTTTTAACTATACCAGATTTCATAGATTTTTGAAAATTAGCATTTTTCATAATATCGTCAGAAATATATTCTCCATATTTCAACATTAGAGGATTACTATCAATCTTCACATCGTGAATTATTAAGTCTCCATAGGATAAAAACTGTTTAACTTTCATTTTCATATCATTACCTCCCCAAAAATAAAGTGGGAGAAGAATTACTTCTCCCACTTAATTAAAAATTAAGCAACCTCTATTCTAACTATACCTTTTGCAAACCTTATTGCCATTCCTATGTCTTCCCATATTGAAAAGACATCAGCATTCTGATTTGGATCTTTTAAGGTATTAATCTCTACATCAGTTCTTATTGCTATCACACCTAAATAATCTGCTGGTGCAAGAACATAAACTTCATTAGCAGGAACAACGATAGACTCTACAATCTCAACTCCCCATATAGAACCTATCTTACCTGCTTTCAAAAGCTGTTCCTGAAAGTTAGGAGCAAATATTCCAGCTCCACCAGTTCCACCTACAGCGGTATTGAAAAGCATAAGATCTTTAGATCTAAGAGGATTGATAAGTATTTTACCTGCAACTAAAAGCTTAGATCTAAGAGTCGTTATAGCAGTAACAAGAGTCTCCTGAGTCAATCTACCTGCTGTTTCTGGAATATTTGAAGGATTCAAACTCTCTGCAGTTGTTCCCTCAAGAGATCTAACTTTACCCTGATTCGTAAGATTTGATGCAAATTTCAAAAGATTATATATTCTTGAATCTTCCTGAAACTGTATACTCGCTTTGGCTCGTTCCTGAGTCCTATTAAGTATATCAAACTTACGATAATTAGATTCATTCCATCTTATCACTGTTTTAACTGATATAGGTGAAGTCATAATTAAGATTCTGTCTGACCTCACTTCAAGCTCTTGAGGTAAACCCTCAACAGATATTGCAGCTGCAGGAACATCAACATCAGCATCAAAATAAGCTTCCTCACCTACAGCAAGTTTATAGGTCATCAGTATCTGTCTACCTCTTCCCTCAAAAAGCAAATCCCTTTTAAGAGGAGAAAGCATTTGCGCACCAACTTTCTGTAATCCACCTGGAGTAGATAAAAGTCGTGTAAGACGAGCTTCAATTTCTCGTTTATCTACACCCTTATCATAAATATTCAAATCATCCATAAAAAACCTCCTTAAATAAAATTTTTTATATTGTTAGCTTAATCACAAGAGAAACTACTTTATCAGATGCTACGGTAAATTTCATAACTTTACCAATCTCTGGATTAGCACCAGAATCTGAAGCGGCAGTTATTTTACCATCTGAATTAGCATAAACAGGCTTGTTAACTTCATAAGTATCAGTATCAACAAAAGGAACTCCTCTCACATCTGAAGTAAGCTCAAACATTCCTCCTGCAAAAAAGAAACTTATAAGTCCTCCTCTGTTAAATCTTGAATAATCAAACCCATAACCAGCTGTATAAGGTTTCCCCTGAAGAGGAAATTGAACATTTGACTCTGCAGCTAATCCCATCGGAAAAGTACCCGTAGTACCATCATATGGTTTTATCTTACCATCACTGGTAAGCATTAAAGGCTGACCTTCAAGAATAGGATATTCAACTCCACTTGCATCCGCAGCCGGAACATATCCCATTGATCTTTCTACTTCTTTTATTACCTGTAACATATAAATACCTCCTTAATATTTTGGCTTATTGCCAAGGTAATTTTTTCAAAAATTCTTCATCTGGATCAGTTTCAAAATCTTTATAAGAACCTTTCACAAATCCCTCAATATTAAAAGATGAATTAGCTACCGATTTCTTTTGATATTGAGAAAACATATCTTCTATCTCTTTAGTTGGCAAAGACATCAATCTCTTCAATTCTTTACTTTTCATTTCTTCTACAGTAATATCTCTAGCTTTTATAAAAGATTCCCCTTTTATAACCAACTTATTAATTTGTTCAGAATCAGGTATAAGTTCACCTAATTCCATCTTTTTCTCTAAAAGATAACTACATTTATAAAACTTATCTTTCAAATCACTTTCAATCTTTATTTTAGATAAATTTTCTTTCATACTAGCTATCGAAGTAATTAAAGATTGAAATGCCTCTACATTACCATTATTGAATCCTATATATGAATTAAATAAGGATGATATCTCTTCATCACTTAATTTAGACACATCCCCCAATTTACCTAAAATATTTCTCTTATCTTCCAAAGTAATTTCTTCCTCTAATGAAATCTTCTCACCTTTCTTCATTAATTTTACGTAAAGTTCATAAACCTGACCCGTTGAATCTTTTAAAATAACTTTTTTAACTTTTCCAAGAGGTCCCGCTGAAACTTCTCCAATTTCTCCTGCTACCTCAAACTTATCAACTGGAAAAATTCCTGAATCTTTTAAATATTTAATATCAAAAGTTTCTTTCTTTTCTTTAGATTCACCTTCGTCTTTCTTAGGTTCCTCTTTTTTAGGCTCTTCTTTCTTAGGTTCCTCTTTTTTAGGCTCTTCTTTTGAAGGTTCGTTACCTTTACCTGTACCCTTAGGAGGTAAATCCTCAATTTTTTCTACCTTATCTTTTGGAAACAACGATTTATGTTTTGCTAACCTTTCTTCATCAGTTAAAGGTTTACCTTCTTTTCCTTCTCCAAATGCAGCTACCTTATTTAAAACGTCTAAATCATTTTCATTTAAATCTAATAAAGATTTCATATGAGCCTCTTTTTCAGCTTTAAATAATTTATCTAAATCTTCACCCTTTAATTCACCTTCTTCTTCTTTTTCTTCTTCCTTACCAGTATCTTCCTCTTCTATACCTTTCTCTTCTATACCCTTCTCTGCACCCTCCTCTCCTTTCTCTTCCATAGAAACTTCTTCACCACTAGAAGTTTTTTCAAAATATTCTTTAAATTCATTCAAAACTTCTTTTAGAGATTCAACATCACCTTTTTCGGTATCAGCCGACTCTTCCTCATTTTTTAAAACTTCTTTAAGATCTTCAATAATTTCTAGATAATTTTTTTCGGGATCTTTCAATTTTTTCAATATACCTTTTAAAATCTTTATATCTTCTTTTTCACTCATTTTTTCTTCTTCTTTTTCTGCCTCAAGTATTTTTTCTATTTTGGATTTTATATTATCCATAAAATTACCTCCAATCTTTAAATCTTGAACTATTTTACTAATCGATGTTTTCTTAAGATATTCTCCAAATTTACTCGAATTATAATAGTTAAGTTTACTCAAATTAGCAATTTTATAAACAGGAAACGAAAAAACTACTTTTTCTGGAGTAATAATTTTCCAAACTGAATAAACAGGACTTGATTTTTTCTCATAAACTACCACATTCTCATTTATCTTAGATGCTATTACTTTTTTAACTAAAGCCCCAAAATCAGCTGGATTAGTAACTATAGATAATTCGGTAAATCGAACTCCTTCATTTATAAAAAAAGCTTTTATAGGCCTTCCTTTAGTTATAAAAGCTTTTGGAAAATCCCAAGTAGCTACAAATTCATTCTTCAATTTAAGCATATGTTCACATCTAGGGGATATTTCAGACTCTATATAATGACCACATACTGAACAAGTTGACTTATCTACAGAAGCACCCATACTCACACTATTCAAAACCCCAGTCTCAATGTTTCGAGCTAAACTTGGAAAAGCTATCTTATCTACTTTACATAAACATTCTACATACTTTTCTCCATCTTTTTCATCTACTGGATAAGCATCTATCACTTTACCAACAGTATTCAAAGGAGAAGTATCATGATCTAAAAATAAATTTTTCCCTATAAAAGTTTTATAAGATTTTAAAAGTTCATCCCACAAAAAAGCATCCCCATTTTCATTAAAACCCGAAGTTTCATAAGCAGATACTGCTCTAGCACTAAAATATAAAAAATCTTTATTATAGGGTTCAACTTCAAAAGAAGCTCTTTTAAAATTAGAAACTACGTTTAAATTAATCAAACTTCCTATTTTTTTTATCATTTTTCTTTCCCTTCTTTAATAAACAATCATTGAAATCTTTTTTTGATTTCAATATCCTTATTTTATTAATTCCGCCTATCTTTTGTAATGACATCTTTACTCCCCATTTCAATTTTAAAAGATTCGTCCACCAATTTTTCATCTTTCGCTACTTTCACTAATTCATTAATTTTTTCAAAACATTTCTTTTTATAAGAAACCTGAAATTGATTAAAACTTCTATCTGACATTCCACTAATTCGAGCTAAATCTAATGCTTCACCCATTAAATTAATAATAATCTCAACATTCTTCTTCACAAAAGTTTCAACATTCATAAATTTACACCGTATCCTTACAATTCATAACATAAACAGGAAAAATTTCCTATTTAAGAAATCGAAATCGACAAATGATTTTTATTCTGTTGGAGTTCCTGGACCTAATTCTGGAGTGGGAGCCAAACCTCCACCAACTTCTCCTCCACCAACTTCTCCTCCACCAACTTCTCCTCCACCACCTAACCTTTCACCTAACCCTTCCAATTCTTTACCTAATTCTGTTTCTCCAGTAGGAGGTGTACTCAATGAAGGTTTAGACTCTTTGGGTAGTCTATTTTCTTTATCAAAAAGTGTTCCTCTTTCTTTCTTTAAAAGTTCTGCTTCTTTTTCTATATCTAAATTTTTAAATTTACTAAAAAGAGTCTTTGTACTAACATAACCTCGTCTATGCAAATCTAGATATTCTTTCTTTTCTTGTTCTTCTTCTTCAATATCTAAAGATTTATACCAAACAATTTCTGGTAAAATTAAATTTTTATCTTTATCTCTAAATTTATTCAATTCAGCAACAGGCCTAAATACTTTATTTATCATCCAACTTTCAAATAAATCTCTTACCGATTGATAATATTTTATTAATTTTTGATAAGCCATTGTTTTAGTATTAGTAATAGATATTCCCCCTCCAAATAAAAATTCTTTAGTTACTCCTAATCCTGCTAATAATTGATCATGAATATAAGTATATTCATTTAATACTGGTAATAATTTACCCACAGCACTTTGAACTTCATATTTTACAAATGGTGGAACAACTAAAGAATAAGGAGGTTGTATCATCTGAGATGATAAAAAAGTTCTCCATCTTTCTAAAGTATCATCATCAGGTAGTATGTCCTTACCCATATCTCCTATTGACCACAACTCAATAGGAAATATAAATCTTTGATAATAAGCTACTTGACCTAATCTTAACCAATCCTGAAATATCAAAACTTTAAAACAAGATTGTATTCTACTAGTTCCTCTTATAGCAGAGGGATCTGTTTTTCTAGCTACTATAGAAGTCACTGCAGAATCTAATGGTATATTTTTTCCGTCTCTAATTGAACTAATAACTATTTGAGGAATTTTTGAATTTCTAAGTTCTTCATCTGTCATAGATGTTACTAGTCTTTTCAATTCAGTAGGAGGAATCATTTCAAATATTAATTCTCCACTTATCAAATCACTTTTAATCTCTATCAATTCAGGTTCTAATAAAATAAATCTTTTCCATTTATATAAACCATCTTCTTTAGTTAAATTACCAAAAGCAATAAATTCTCCGAACTTCTCAAATGATAATGCTGCCTGAGTTATAAATTCATACAAATCAAAATCTTTATTGAAAACCATATCTTTATAAATTTTAGTAATTGATTCATCTTTAGTTACTAAATCAAATTTTGAAAAAGGAAATAATGCATGAGCAATTATAGCATTTTGAACAAAAGGTTCCAAATTGAAAAATATACGAATCCATTTCAAAACTTCTTGTCGACTTTTTGGTAGTAACCACGATTCAGTTGTTAATTCTGGAGAATACCAAAAAGAAGGTAAGGTTGTTGAGCTAAATCCTGATGCCGTAATTTTTCTACCTACTGTATTAATTGTATTCTTTTTTTCCATTATTCCCCCTTAATCATTTCTTTTTGCATTTCCAATTCTATTTCTTTTTTCAAATTTTCCAACATATTCAAATACAAATAATAATCCTCATTATTCATTATAATTATTTTTTGAGTTAATGAATCAATATCATTAATTATTGCATTAAATAAACTTATTTTAAAATAATCCATACTTTACTCTACTTGGACCTACTTTAGGTAAAGGAATAATATATTTCTTTTCTGAAGTTTCAACATTTCCCCTACCTATTAATCCTGCCCAAAAAGCTAGCAAATCTGCCATAGGACCATCATCATGTTCAAAAGAAGGTGCTTCAATACGATCATTAGATCCACCTGTTTTATATCTTTCAAGTATACACCACTGATTGTAATGTTTTCTAAATAAAACATGATTTTCAATAATATTTTTATTTGGATATTTTACATTATTTTTTTTCAACTCAAAAACAAATTTAGGTATAACATGATTTTTAAAATTATGACCCGTTTCAGAATTAAAAGAAGCATTAAAAGCTATTCCCATACAATTTATATTTATTTTTTTTAACTCTTCTACAAAAACAGATCCTACATTACTAAAATCAACACAACCCATCTTGCATTTAAATTTATTGGTAAGAATATCTTTAACTTCCCCTATTTGTTGTAAAATATCTCCTTGCCACTCTTTAGCAAAAACTTTCTCAAACCTTTCTCCATTCAATCTCCATATACATAATGCAGTAAAATCTAATTCTTTATCTTTTCGTCCTAAAGTTCCAC